>Ga0209181_10001825_pt1 | contig 35959 bp, 33 predicted proteins | sample MAT05_FD_187208 | JGI IMG/M metagenome (GOLD analysis project Ga0209181, IMG submission 187208) | Freshwater microbial communities from Lake Fryxell liftoff mats and glacier meltwater in Antarctica - MAT-05 (SPAdes) (version 2) | ecosystem: Environmental > Aquatic > Freshwater > Ice > Liftoff... | reverse complement strand
GGCTTGCCTGAAATCTTAAAAACATCGTCTTCCCGAGGAAAGTCGGGATCCAGAAGCCTCAGGTCGCGATGGTTTCAACTTTCACTATTTGTAAAACAGAATTGCTCTGAGGCATTTGAAGATAGAGAAGCGGCATTCTTGATTGCTGGAATGTGAGCTTATGATGCTTCGGCCTTGGCTTCTGGGTCCCGACTTTCGTCGGGAAGACGCTTGTAAATTTTAGCGATGTAGCGACGGTAGCTCGGATGAAGCTTCGCGTAATCCGGAAACAACTTGCTTCGAGCTGAGATGGCCGCCATATCATGTTCGCTGTAGGGTGGAACCATCAACAGGCGGCCACGCCGTTGGTGATTCCACCAAAGTTTGTGAAGATGTTTGAAGAAGATGTTTGAAATGGTGGAAACCGCTGCGCGGGTTCCACCCTACGTCAGGTGAAGTCTGTTTCTACGATTCAAATGAACCTTAAACCTGACATACGCCTGCCGCAATCATATCGCATGCTTTGGTTTTGATATCGGAGTGCTTGGCTTGACCTTTTTCCGCTTCGCAATACTCATTACCGCCACACTGCTTGTGTCAGGATGTGCGGTATCGCCAACCAAGCCGAAACCGATGCCTAATACCTTACAAAAAACGCTTGTCATCGGCCATCGCGGTGCTAGTGCTTTGCGTCCGGAGCATACGTTGGCAGCCTACGCAAAAGCGATTGACGACGGTGCCGACATGATCGAGCCGGATTTGGTCAGTACCCGTGATGGCATATTAGTTGCACGACACGAAAACGAAATCTCGGGCACCACCGATGTGGCGGCACGCCCGGAGTTTGCATCCCGCAAGGCAAATAAAAGCATTGATGGCGAGCGCGTCAGCGGTTGGTTCACCGAAGATTTCACTCTTGCCGAATTGAAGACGCTGCGTGCACGCGAGCGTTTGCCCGAGCTACGTTCCACCCAATATGACGGTCAGTTTGAAATTGCGACATTGACGGAAATCATTACTCTGCTGGCCAAGGAATCTAAAAAACAGGACCGGATTATTGGCTTGATTCCAGAGATCAAGCATTCAACGTATTTCGCGAGTATCGGCTTGGCGATGGAGGACAAATTACTAGCAGGCCTTGCTGATCATCCTTACACCCAAAAGGCGCCGATCATGATTCAGTCGTTTGAAACGTCCAATCTGCGTGCACTTCACAAGAAGATCGGTAAAGCTTCCAACATCACGTTGTTGCAACTGATGGGACGTCGTTCTGAGCATCCTTACGACACTGTGTCGGCAGGCAAAAAAAATTCCTACGGTGACATGATGAGTCTGGAAGGCCTACGCGAGATCGCCAACTATGCCGATGCCGTGGGACCGGCTTATCGTGACCTTGATCCGCAACGGAGCGAGGACGGCACAATGCGCAGCGCTTTGGTGAACGATGCTCACGCCCTTGGTTTGCAAGTTCACGTTTACACTTTTCGCCCAGAGAATTATTTTCTGGACAAACCCCATCGCGATGGTGCGGGTGAACATGCACGTAATGAAGTCGGTGCTGTCGCTGAAATTCGCGACTATCTTGCACTCGGTATCGACGCGTTTTTCACCGATGACCCGGCACTGGGGCGGCGGGCAGTGGATGGTGGTTAACAGCATCGCCATAAGTTATGCCCCCAATACTTGCGTCGAATCAAAACGAAATATAGGGTACGACGCCAGCAGAAGCCGTGGAGGAAGCAAATGATGCGGCAGGAACCGCAAAATGAATCGACGACCCAACCACAGTAAGCATAAACAATCCCCAAGCTCGAATTGGGCACCCTAAAAAATCCAGTTTGTACTCCTTTTCCAACGCGACAGGGTGCGACCCAGCGCACGATCTCTTTGATGGTGCATCGCTGCGTCCAATTCCTTGCCTTTGATTTTGGTACGCTTGAGCGCACCCTATTAATTACATTTTTTTCATCGCAGACATTCCCGGATTCCGCTGCGCTGCATCCGGGCTACACAAATTGCTCGTAGATTGGCGCCTTGGCCCAACGCTCTTAAATGATTGCCGTAATCTTTCCGCAATATCGTGATCCCCATGTCGGGCCAGGGCGCCGACCTACGGCTTGCCTGGAATCTAAAAAGCATCGTCATCCCGACGTTCGTCGGGAAGACGGTGCTCACTTTTTCTAAGGATTCTGAAAATATTAGCCTCGATTTTGCTGCGCTTGCGCGCACCCAATGGGCGTAACGATTCGGTTGAAATTCTATGGGAACGTGCTTGTGTCATATATCTAGTTTTGAGCAGGCATTGCAAGAAGCGTGTGGAGAATTATTGCAGCGGAGCATCAGTTAGGACAGGTCTTGTCGGTGTCGCTGATAGGATGCTAATGTCGCTTTTATAATATTTGATAATTTCACAAATAAGGAATATGGCATGCAATACAATCTGAAAAAGCTGGGTATGTTGACCCTTGTGGTAGCTACGTTCGCCAGTATTTTTACAGCAGCTGCCGCCCGGGCAGATTATAAAACTCCCGAAGCAATGGCGGCTAATAAACTATTGTGTGATAACAACAAAGATGCCATGGCTTGTTTGCTTTATGGGGATGGTCTTTACATTGTTGCGCTAAAAGCTGGACTGGAGAAAACACTTCCCGATACTCAGGTGAAGGCAGATATTAAGTCGGCAATGACTTGGAAAGCCAAGGCCTGTGACATGGGGTCTTGGCGCGCTTGCGAGGTTTTGGGCTATGCCTACACCAATGGCCATGGCGGGCTGCCCGTGGACAAAGGGCTGGGTTACGCATATTTCAAAAAGGCGTGTAACGGCGATACTAATTTTTGCACTGGGTTAAACAGTGTTCCGGCTTCCAATGCCTCGGTAGCCGCTATTCCGAATGCGCAAGATACCTGCATGAAAATATTCGTGGATGCCAAGAATGTAATTAATACCCACAGCGATTACGAAAAGCGCCTTGAGGCTAGAGCAGAGAAAATAAAGCAGCGGCAACGCGAGGGTGACATGAGTTCAAATGCCGATGTTCTGGAATATAACAAGTCATTGCACAATTTTAATGATGGTAAATGTACGCAGATGGTACGATTCGCAAGAAAATCGCGCGATGCAGCCTGTGCGGTTGAGCAAACGAATGCATTGCTCGGATACGCAAGAGATTATAAGGCTGGCGTTAAAGCTGGGATGGTGGGGTCGTGTATTTACGATCTGAACACATTCAACGGACGCTGATATCCGAATAGAGAAATACAAAACTAACGTGGTAAGTCGGGCAAAAAAACACATCGGTAGACGCCTTGGCCCAACGCTCTCAAAGGATCAAAAATGGGGTCGGGTTCATTTAAAAGCCTAATCTAGAGTCGCTAACGTTATTGTTTTTTTAATCATTTGACTAATTCAGCTAAATCTTTCGCAAGACTTACTGCATTCAACCACACAGCTTCAATGCGGGAAGCCGATGCCCAATCACCTGTTGCGGCTATGTTTTGCTGCGGGTCCAGGTGGTATCCGGGTTTTTCATTTTCAATCACATTCGCATACCGCCAGCGATGCATGGAGAGGTAATCGGCTTTATCACAGGCTATGCCGGTCACAGTTTCAAATTGCTTTACAAGAAAAGCCTGCGTCTGATCTAAATCGTCATCAATATGTTCTTGGGCCCAGGCATTACTCGAATGGACAACGATGGCGGTGACATCTTGGTTCCTGCCGGGCCTGGTGGAATTAATTGAAATCCATTCGATGGGGCTCTCGTGCACCTTGGCGGCCATCCAGGGCTTAACCCAGGGAGTATGAAAGCCAATCATTAATGTATAGCAGCCCTGCATTTTGGTGTGATGCAAGGGGGAGTTGCTTGGTAATACTGCGCGTAATAAATTCAATGTTTGCGCAGGCGGTGCAGTGGATATCACCCAATCAAACACACCCAGCGTTTCTCCCTCTTTATTGAAAAGATGCCAACCATCAGCACGCTTTTCGGTAAGCGCTGCGATTTCTGTGTTTAAACGCACATCAATGCCTTCCGCCATATGCTTGCTCAAACTATTCATATGCGGCACGGCAACGTAGTGGGGTTCAAACCACAAACGATCCTTGATAGTTTTGTCTGCTTGATGGGTAAGCACTTTGCCTTTCCATTCGGCGACCAGGCCTTTCGCAGTGAAGGACGCAATGAAGTCTTGAAATGCTTGAGTGCGAGCCGTGAAAAATTGTGTGCCATGGTCAAAGTAAAATGGATCGGCATAACGCGTGCTCATGCGCCCACCCACGCCGCGCGCTTTCTCAAAGACAACGACCTGAGCGTAGTCTTTTAGATTTTGTGCCAAAGTAAGGCCGCTAATCCCCGCTCCGATAATGGCGATGCGCGTACTCATGAAAGCACGGCCAATGCTGCCAGGCACGATACGACAATGACCGTAGCGTTTCTGCGCAAATGATAGAACCACTCCGGCAGAACACCTGCATTACGAAGTTTGAAATCCAACATGAGCACGATGAGAAAACACACAGCTTGAAAAATATACGTAATTTGCTGATCTAACCCGAGCAACGAACACCATGCTAACAGTGCAATAACATTGCTGGTAATGAGCAAGTTATGCGAACATTTTTCAGCAAAAAATAAAAATATTGCCCAATGTATCCCGCACAGGAATGAAATGATGATGGCGCTATACGTTCTGGCAAACAGGTTGCTATCAATGCCGGCGATGGGCGCAAAGCTTAATACTACGCAAGCCACCAGCGGCAGCGTGCCGCCGTAAGTAAGAATTTGTGCAAGTCTGGTATCAGTTTTCTTCATGGTTTTTGGCTTGAATGGATTCCAATACTAGATAGCCGGCTTCTGCGCTCTCTGGCGCTTTTATGGTCAGGTAAATTGAATGCTGAATATCTGATATTGAGGGGAGATTATTTCTTGATTGCTAGCGTCTAGCAATGTTAGCACCAAGAAGAAACCAAGTTCCTAGTGCTCGATGCGATGTTGAGAAAATCGTGTGAAATTCACCGCTTTTTTTCAGCAGCTTAGCCGGATGAAGCTTCGCGTAATGGGGGGTAAAGGCTTAGAACTTCACCGATTCCGCATCTGAGTATCCAGGCTGCCAATGCATAGGATTTAAAATTCGCTGTTGTTGTAGATTGAGATTTCGCCGAATGCTGTGAGCGAGATATGTTCGCGAATAAACTCTGTCGAGCTACATTTCGCGAGCAGAGCTCGCTCCTGACATAAATATTTTGCAGGCTTGGTGTTTCACCGGCCCTAGAAGGCCTTCCTACGTTATTGTTCGGGCCTCGCCCTATGCGTATTGCACCATGACTATTCTAATGTATGAAGGCTTGCAGATTGTGGTGTCGTCGTCGCGTAACTGGACGCATTACATCGGTCTGATTGTGTCTGGTTGCACCTTGTTCGTGTTCTATACGACGGCGTTCAAGTTTGCATTGATCCCGCGCCTGATCTCGGTTTTCGGCTTGCTGGTGGTTGGTTTGCAACTGGTTGCAGTGTCGATGCCCTTGTTTGGCCATCATGTTGATTTACGTTCGACCCGCCTTTGGTTATTTGCCAAATTATTCTGTCACTTTGTTGATCGCTAAAGGATTGCGCGTTAAATCGATATCGTAATCCTGAACACACGGTGCGTTTAATGCACTGTGTGTTCAGCTCATCAATCATTATTATTTTGGACCGCCATCAACTTTCACGACCCAGGTCATTACCGTACCTTTAGTGCGGAATTTTCCGACATTGATTTTGAAGGCAGACGTGCCATTGACTGCCGGATTCCAGAATCTACTCACGAGATGCTAATGACCTTCAAGCCCGGCAATGGGTTCCAGTTCAACGACAAAGAAACTAAGATTCCCGAATAGATGGCCAAGTTGCCAGATTTTAAAATTAGATTTTTTCAAACCGGTGACAGGGGCGTCTTCTTCATCTTTGACTTCGACTGCAAACATCAATCGGTCATCATTGGTGATATAGCTGCCCTGTGCATTGACCTTGAAACTTGCCATTGGATGCACCGATTGTAGGCGGTGTCTAAATCTAAACGTGGAAAAAATGGTAATCAGGACAAATGATTGAATCGTGAGACAGCATTACGCCTTGCGCATGGGTAAGGGGCCGATGGGGCGACAGAAACTTAAGGTATGCGACAGGGCAGGCGATGCTTGAACTGTTGCCCAAGCTCGAAGCTGGCTGAATCAATTATTGGAAAGCCAGTAGCAGGGCGTTGAACGAACTTGCCGATCCGGAGCGCTTGAAGATTGCTGTAACGTCGGGCAGTGCGCATTTGCATTTACGGGGTCATAGTCCCACGGCGGCCTATGTCAATGTGAAATAGGGCTAAGCGGCGAAATTTCCATATTATGCAGGTCGATTGGAATGGACAGACAGAAACAAATTATTGAATGTGGAAGCATGCGAAAAAATAATCACTCCTACGAAACAGTTATTGCTTACGAAATATCAACATACTGCAATGATGACTCAAGACTGAAGAATAAGTATCAAATACTGTCCTTCGTTTACCACTTATTGCGTTACTGCTGTTGAGCCTTGCCTTATCATTGGTTTCTAGGCAAAATCTTTTTTGCACGACCGAGCTACAAAAGCAAAATATCTCGATGCCGAATCTGATCAATTACAAAAGGAAATATCGCAATGAATAAGCGTTTGATTCGTCAATTGGCGTTTCTCGTCATGTTTACTGGTCTGGTATCTGCTTCTTTGGCAGGCGAGTCTGTCTCGTTACAAACCGGCACTGATCGAATGGGGGGCGATTACAAATCGATTACACTTACTAATGCCGACCCGCAGCTCTGCAGACAGGCATGTGCCGATGATGGCGTTTGCAAGTCCTATAGCTATGTAAAGCCCGGAGTCAAGGGTGCAAATGCCATGTGCTTCCTGAAGTCCAGTGTTGCCTCGGTGACTGCGAACGATTGCTGTAGTTCGGGCGTAAAGACGGTCACGATGATATCCACGCCGAACAAGAACTTTAATGCTCCGACCACAAAGCCTGCAGTTAAAATCACTACTTTTTCGCCAACTGCTGCTGATCCAAAGGAATTGCTGAATCAGATAAATGAACTGAGAGCCAAGGAAGTGCTCCAAGAGCAAACCATCGCCGAATTGAAATCGCTCATTGCGATTGCCCGTGACGATATTCAGGCCATGAAGACAAGCAACAAAAATGCCCTGACCGGATTGAGCGGATCAGTAGATAAACTGAATACGAATCAGGTTGCCTTGAAAAATCAATTCATCAATTTCAAAACAGGTGAGTACGACAAGCATTACCATAATTTGAAAGGGATTTTAGGCAATGTTGTGGAAGACGGAGGCGCATTGTCGCTGAGAACCTCACCGGGAACGCTTGCCAAAGAGATTGAGAAACTCAAAAAGACGGGTATACCGCAGGTTGACGAATAAATAAGTTACCGTTCGCATACCGGCTTGACCAAAGAATGGATGCAGCTATTTCGTGCTGCTCCTTCGTTTAATAGCCAATATGGCCGGTTGGATAAACACCGCCAATAGAATAATGCTCACGCCCAGATAAAATTGCGGCGTGAGTTCTTCATATTCCTTCAGCCACAATGCCGCGATCAAGATTGCATAGACCGGTTCCAGATTGAGTGCCAATTGTGCGGTGAAAGCGCTGATATGCCGCAATGCATGCAATGACAAAATAAATGGAAACAGGGTGCAGGCAAGAGCAAGAATTAGCAGCAGGATGGCATCGTGGGTGTCCGGTAACATCAGTGTTTGTTCGCTACCGAAATACAAAATGCTGGCAATGGTCAAAAATAAAGCGCCTGCCGACATTTCGATGAAGGTGACCGATTCCGGTTCGGCATCATGCACATAGCGTTTGTTCAAGACTGCAAACAATGAAGTCAGGAAGGCAGAAATTATGCCGACAATAATGCCGGTATGCATGGAAAGTGGCACTCCGCCGACCAGTAAGATAACGCCCGGCACTGCAAGAATACCGATAAAAAGTTCGTTTTTATTCCAGGGCTTGTTGGTGAGCAGCGGTTCGATCAAGGCAGCAAAAATCGAGCCCAAAGCCAAGCAGCTCACTGCCACCGAAGCATTCGATAATTTGATTGCTCCGTAAAATGTGAGCCAATGCAAGGCAACAATGACGCCGATGCCAGCATAGGTGAGGATGAGTTTGGCTTGTAGTGCCGCAATCCCGCGCCACACTTTCGGCAACAAGGCCAGAAATACGCAGACTAATGCCATGCGCCATACCACCAGCGCCTGTGCGGGAAGGGTAATCAGTTTGCCCAGGATCGCGGTGAAGCCCCAAAGCAGGACACAACAATGTACTTGCCAGAAAGCTCGACGCTGTCGATTTTTCACGAATATATTTTCCGAATCTTGAGCAAGCATGGAAGCTGGAAATTATATGACCAGACCCGTTTAGCACTAACGCTCAAATTACCCTGCCAAGTACTTGCCCCAGCACGGTCGGTGTTTCCGTTGCAAATTCATTCAATTGCACGGCATCTTTCGACCATAGACAAATCACGGTGGAACCATAATTGAAGCGGGCCATTTCGGCGAAGCGTTCAATCTGGATATTTTTCCCGCGGTAATCCTTGCGCTGGGTTCGCGAACCGTATTTTGGGATTTCAACACCACTCCAAACCGTTTCAACGCCAGAGACGAGTAAGGCGCCGACCATCACTAAACACATCGGGCCGTGGTCGGTGTCGAAATGGCAGACCAAGCGTTCGTTGCGGGCGAATAGGCGTGGAATGGCCTGTACGCCCCAAGGCGCAACGGTGAATAAACGGCCCGGCACGTGCACGGTTTCAGTGAGCGTTCCGGTCCAAGGCATATGCACGCGGTGATAATCGCGTGGCGATAAATAAATATTGGCGAACCAGCCGTCGGCAAAGGGTTTGGCAGCATCTTCGTCGCCCAATAGTTCAGCGGTGGTAAAACTGTGGCCTTTGGCCTGAAAAATATCGCCGTCTTTAATGCGTCCAACTTGGCTAATTTTTCCATCGGCCGGCATTAACAGCGCAGCGGGATCGGCGTCGGCAAAGCGCGCGCCGGGTTTCAAGGCACGGGTAAAAAATTGGTTGAAGCTTTTATAACTGAGTGGTTCGCTAACTTCCGCTTCGCTCATATTGACGTTGAATTTTCTGACGACCAGAGCAATTAGCCAATTCTTGAACGGTCCCCATTCGTTTCTTGCGACCAAATAAGCCAGCCGCGAAAAAAAACGATGCGGCATTACATATTGAAGCAATACGGCAAGGCTCATTATTTGTCCTGTTATTGGTTGGATAGCGCGATTAAATCGGCGGCTATTTTTTGCGGCATAAACGGCGGACGGATAATACCCACTTCATTGCCTTGTGGATTGAGCACGACAATGGTTGCCGAATGGTCCATCGTATAGTCGCCGTTTTTCAATGGCATTTTGGCGTAAACCAGTGCTAGCGATTGAACAAAATCGGTGAGCGCAGGTTCTTGCGCGGTCGCAGTCAAGGTGTCTTTGTGAAAAAACGCGGCGTACTCGGCAATCGCTTTTGGAGTGTCGCGTTCCGGGTCAATTGAAACAAACAGGACGCGAGGTCTGGTTTCGGCAGGTAGCGTTTCCCATAGTTTTTGTGCTTTTGATAAATCCCCGAGGGTGGTCGGGCAAATATCCGGGCAATGGGTAAAGCCTAAAAAAACAATTGTCCAATGTTTATCAAGCGCGGCCTTGTTGATAGGCTTTGTGTCGGCACTTTGAAGGGTAAAGTCCGGCAACTGGCGGACTGTCGGGAACAGACGAACTGTCTGCATGACGGTCGCAGATCGGATTTGTGGCTTATTCATCCAGTTGTCCGCTGCCCATAAGCCGAAGCCTGCCGCGAACGCCGCCAGAATGATGTATAGAATGGATTTGCTGTAAATGCCGCGCTGATAATTTATTTTCATGCCGACATTATAAGCCAGCAAGCCACTATTGCCGCTATAATTTGAGCTCACACAGCGAGCGTGCCATGAGCCAAGAACTTTCTAGCATTATCGATTTCATTCGTTACGGCGCCAGCCGTTTCAACGCCGCCGGTTTGAGTTTCGGTCATAGCTACGATAATGCGCTCGATGAAGCGACCCAGCTCGTGCTGCATGCTTTGCACTTGCCGCATGACTTGAGTCCGGCTTATGGGCAGGCAAAACTCGTTCATGAAGAAAAAGACCGCGTATTGGCCTTGTTTCAGCGCCGGATCGATGAACGTGTGCCCGCCTGTTATTTGACTGGCGAGGCCTGGTTCGCGGGCCTGAGTTTCAAAACCGACCATCGTGCGCTCGTGCCGCGTTCGCCGATTGCCGAGCTGATCGAAACCAGTTTCGAGCCCTGGGCCGGTGGTCGTGAAATTCAACGTGTGCTCGATATGTGTACTGGTTCGGGCTGCATCGCCATCGCGACTGCGCATTACCATCCTGATTGGCAAGTGGATGCGGTTGATATTAGCGAAGAGGCTATGTCACTGGCTAGGGAAAATATCGAACGACTGGAAACCGCCAATGTTCGCGTGCTGCATTCGGATTTGTTTAGCGGCTTGCAAGGCGAAGTTTACGACTTGATCGTGACCAATCCGCCCTATGTTACCCATGCCGAAACCGATGCCTTGCCTAAAGAATATTCGCATGAACCCGCACTGGGTTTGCGCGCCGGTGATGATGGTCTGGATTTAGCATTAGAGATATTGCGAGATGCGCCGCAGCATCTTTCCGAAAATGGTTTTCTGATTTGCGAGGTAGGCGAAAGCGAACACGCACTGGTGAAATTATTACCTCAATTGCCCTTGGCTTGGGTCGAATTCAAAGTCGGGCAGATGGGAATTTTTGTGGTTGAGCGCGAAGATTTGGTCACACATCATGCGGCTATCAAATTATTGGCAGACACCCGCCGATGAGCATGAATTCTTTGGGTCGCATGTTGGTACTAACCACCTTCGGTGAAAGCCACGGCCCGGCGATTGGTTGTGTGCTTGACGGTTGTCCGCCCGGCATCGAAATTTCAGCGGAAGAATTTAATCTAGATTTGCAGCGACGTGCGACGGGCAAGTCCCGCCACACCTCGCAACGCCATGAAGAAGATGCCGTTGAAATTTTATCCGGTGTGTTTGAAGGCAAAACTACCGGCACGCCAATCGGATTGTTGATTCGCAATACCGATGCCCGCAGCAAAGACTACGCCAATATCGCACAGCAGTTTCGACCTGGACATGCCGATTATACGTATTGGCAAAAATATGGAATTCGTGACCCGCGCGGCGGCGGACGCTCATCTGCACGTGAAACTACCATGCGGGTTGCAGCAGCAGTGATTGCAAAAAAATGGCTGCTACACAAATACGGCATTCAAATTCGCGGCTATGTGGCACAGGTCGGTGAATTAAAGCCTAAATCATTTGATTGGGCGGCGGTGGAGGCGAATGATTTCTTTTGGCCGTGCATCGAACAAATTTCAGAGCTCGAAAAATTCATGGATAGCGTCCGTAAATCTGGTGACTCCGTCGGAGCCCGATTGATTGTGGTCGCCGATAATGTGCCTGCCGGCTGGGGTGAACCGATCTATGGGAAACTCGATGCCGAACTCGCTTCTGCGATGATGAGTATCAATGCCGTCAAAGGCGTTGAAATCGGAGCCGGTTTTGATTCAGTCACCCAAAAAGGTAGCGAACATCGTGACCTGATGACACCGGAAGGTTTCATGAGCAATAACGCTGGCGGCATTCTTGGTGGTATTTCCACCGGCCAGCAAGTGACCTGTTCGGTAGCCTTCAAACCGACCTCAAGCCTGCGTTTACCGGGCACGAGTGTCGATACCAATGGTGATCCCATTGAAGTCATCACCACCGGTCGTCACGACCCTTGTGTCGGTTTGCGTGCTACACCAATCTGCGAAGCGATGATGGCACTGGTATTGATGGATCAGGCGATGCGTCATCGTGCTCAGTGTGGTGATGTCGGCGAGATCACGCCAAAGTTATAAGAGTTTTTTGGTAGTTCGCCGGTCGCTAAAATAGCGTTATCACCACATAGCCGATTGCCATGTTGGGGTGATGCGTTTGCTGTAAACTTTGAGTCCCGAAATCAAAATAAATTTTCCCAAGAAAAATCATGACTAGTTCACAAGAATTCGTTGTTGCTGTTGTTGGCGCTACCGGTGCGGTTGGCGAGGTGATGTTGTCGGTGTTGCAGGAACGCAAATTTCCGATTAAAAAACTCATTCCCTTGGCGAGTGAGCGTTCGGCAGGCAAACGGGTGGATTTTGGAAACCACAAGATTACCGTGCAGGACTTAGCGACTTTTGATCCGTCGGGTGTGGACATCGCCTTGTTTTCTGCCGGTGGCTCGACATCGAAAGAATATGCTCCGAAGTTTGCCGCTGCCGGCGCGATTGTGATTGATAACAGCTCGGCTTTTCGCAACGACGATGATGTGCCTTTGGTGGTGTCGGAAGTGAATCCCGATGCACTGGACAGTATTCCGCGTGGAATTGTTGCAAACCCCAATTGCTCGACCATGCAGTTGATGGTGGCCTTGGCGCCAATTCATCGTGCCGTGGGTATTACGCGCATCAATATCGCGACTTATCAATCGGTATCGGGTACGGGTCAAAAAGCAATGGAGGAACTCGGCAAGCAAACAGCGGCGATTTTAAGTTTCCAAGATCCCGATCCACAGGTGTATCCGGTTCAAATTGCTTTTAATGTGATTCCGCATGGTGGCGATTTTCTGGAAAATGGTTACACCACTGAAGAAATGAAACTGGTCTGGGAAACTCGCAAAATTCTGTCTGCTCCCGACATTCAGGTGAATGCCACCGTGGTACGGGTGCCGGTGTTTTTTGGTCACTCGGAAGCCGTACATATTGAAACCCGCGACAAAATTACCGCCGCGCAAGCCCGCGCATTATTGGAAAATGCGCCCGGTATTGAAGTGGTCGATGAACATAAAGCTGGGGCATATCCAACGCCCGTGACCCATGCTTCTGGCAATGATCCGGTCTATGTCGGTCGTATTCGTGAAGACATCTCACACCCGCGTGGCCTAGATCTTTGGGTGGTGTCGGACAATATTCGCAAAGGAGCGGCACTGAATGCCGTTCAGGTCGCAGAATTGCTAATTGACAGAAAGCTCTTGAAAAAAGGCGCGTAAACGGTTATTTCATAGGGATATATCTGCTCATGCGCGCCGGAATTTGGCCTTGAGTGTGCTGGCACCGAATCAGGATGGGGAGTGTTACGCGTGAAAATCCGATATTTAAAGCTAAGTTTGGCAATGGGATTGGCCTTGAGTAGCTCGCAAGTCATGGCCTTGGGACTAGGCCAGTTGCAAGTTAAATCCGGTTTAAATCAACCACTTGTTGCAGAAATCCCGATTTTTGCCGCCATGCCTGGCGAAGTCGATAACCTGAATGTTCGTTTGGCATCGCCTGAAGCATTCGAGCGAGTTGGCCTGACCCGACCAGGTTATCTCACTGCCAATCTGTCTTTTAGTGTCGGAAAAAATGCGCGCGGCCAGAACGTAGTACTGGTGACTTCAAGCGGAAAGTTTGTTGAACCGTTCTTGAGCTTTTTGATTGAAGCAGATTGGGGGCGTGGCAGTGTTACAAAAGAATACACCGCCTTAATCGATCCACCTTACATGGCGAAAGTCATTGTGCGTCCGATGGAAGCGCCCACTGTTGCGGTAGCGCCCAAGCAATATGTGCCGCCGCCTGAGCCTACATTACCACCCATTGTTTTAAGGCCAGAACCCGAGCCAGCTCCAGCCGTAGCCCAACAACAGCCTGCGGCACCACTGATTTTCGAACCCGTGCCCGAACCGACGCCCGCTGCACCTGTTGCAGCAATACCAACACCAGAACCGGTTGTAGCAGCTCAAGAACCGACCCCGACATACTTCCCACCCGCACCTGTGCCAGAACCTATTGCACAAGCGCCTTTATCTCAATCCAATCCAGCCAATACAGGAGCATATGGCCCAGTATCTACTGGCAAAACCCTATGGTCGATTGCAGAAGAAGTGCGTCCCGATGCTAGCGTGACCATTAAACAAATGATGGTGGCTTTGCTGCGTGCGAACCCAGAAGCATTTGAGGCTGACAACGTTAATAAGCTAAAACGTGGTTCGGTGTTACGTATTCCGGGTCGCGAAGAAGCTTCTATTCTGACCAATGAACAGGCCGCTGCTTTGGTGGCCGAGCAATCCACCAGTTTACGCGCACAGCGCGAGCCTGTTCCGCAACCTAGCGAAACAGTCGCCGATACTTCTAAGGTTGATCCGGTCGTTCCGGAATCGAAAGAGGCCGCAGCACCAGTTGCGGCGAAACCAAAGCCTAAGCCGGCGATCGCCAAAGTCAGCAAGCCTAAAGCGCGTTTGGAAATCGTTCCGCCGAGTGGCAAAACATCGGCAAAAACTGCGCAATCGGGTGCTGCAGCGGCCGGTGGTAGTGAATTACGCGCCGAGCTGACACAGGCACGCGAAGACATCGCCGTGCGCGACTCTGAAATTTCCGAATTGAAATCCCGCGTCACGGATTTGGAAAGCCAGCAAACCGACACGCAAAAACTGATTGCATTCAAAGACAGTAACTTGAAAGCACTGCAAGATGAACTGGACAAGCAACGAACTGCAACTCCAGCCGTAAAGCCTGTGGCGGCTGTGGATACTAAAACCGAAACGCCTGCCATCGCTGCGGAAGCAGCGACAACAGCTGGGCCTTGGTACATGAATCCGATGGTTCACTACGGTGCCGGCGGCTTATTGCTGCTCGGGGGCTTGGTGTGGTTCCTGCGGCGCAGCAAGAACAAGCCTGAAGAGGACGAGCCGACAGTATCGCGTCGTATTTCCGACGATGCCGATTTACAGGCGAGTTTGTCTTCCTTGCAAGACGCAAAAAATATTCATAACGACAAGACCGGACCGGGCAAAGCCGTCAAAGTCGAAAATAATACGCAAGTGAGCGCCGTGGCCGAAAAAGCAAAACCAGCACCGATTGTGATTCCTATGGAAGAACCGGAATTGGTTTCCTTGCTCAGCGCCGTGCGCTCAAAACCTCAAGATCTCGAGGCCCATCTTGCGCTATTGCGTTATCACTACGCTCGTGGCGAAAGCAAAAACTTTGAAAGCGCCGCGCAAACCATGCGTACTCATGTGAGTTCGGCACAAGACCCGCGTTGGCGCGAAGCTGTCGTGATGGGTGTAACCTTGTTGCCAGGCCATGCATTGTTTAATCAGGCGGGTTGGAATGCGCCGAAATTTGAATCATCGGTAAAAGAAGTGCCTGTGCCGAAACCTGCACCTGTCGTGGTGGCAGCATCCGCACCGATTGTCGTAGCCGAACCGGCCTTCATGTCACAGCAAGACATTGCAGACTTCGACACTCTGGAAGCGGTTTCGATAGTGGGTGAGACAGCAGTTCAAGCGAATGCTCCGGCAGACGCCGATTTGCCCGATGAAATTATGCTGATGAGCGAGAGCGATTTTGTTGCGCTGGACAATATGCCTGACATTCATCGTTCGGAATCAGAATTATTGGATATTGATGCCGCCAGTTCGACCAAAATTGAACTGGCACGTGCCTATCTGGAAATTGGTGATGTTGAGGGCGCACGTTCCATGCTGGAAGAAGTCGCGGCCAGTGGTTCGGCTCCGGCCAAAGTCATGGCTCAGCGTATTATTGGCGAGCTCGGCTAAGTTTTTTGATCGTTACTTTCAAAAGGGCCGGCTCGCCGGCCCTTAGTTTTTATAATAACAATACTATGCGATACGCCCTTGGCATCGAATACGACGGCAGCGATTTCTCTGGCTGGCAGCGTCTGAGTGAAGAAGCTACCGTGCAAGCGGCGGTTGAAAAAGCCTTGTCTTTTGTGGCGCATCATCCGGTACAGGTAGTGTGTTCGGGTCGCACTGATGCCGGTGTGCATGCCCAATGCCAGGTCATTCATTTTGACAGCGATGCTACACGAACAATTCGCGCTTGGGTGCTGGGCACCAATACTCAGCTTCCGCAGGACGTAAGGGTTTTATGGTGTCAGCCGGTGCCGGATGAATTTCACGCGCGCTACTCGGCACGTGCGCGACGATACCGCTACACCATTTTGAATCGCGCCATACCACCGGCAATGCAGCGTCATTTTCTGAGTTGGGAGCGTTTACCTTTGAATGCCGATGCCATGCACACAGCAGCACAAGTTTTATGTGGTCAGCACGACTTCACGACATTTCGTACCGTGAAATGCCAGGCCAAACATCCCAATCGCGATCTACACGATATTAGTGTGCAGCGTAATGGAGAAGAGGTCATCGTTGAAGTGCAGGCGAATGCTTTTCTACATCATATGGTGCGCAATATTGTCGGCAGTTTGATCGTTGTTGGTCGTGGCGAAAAAGATATTGGCTGGATGGCTGAGTTGCTAGCGTTGAAAAATCGTACTCACGCTGGGCCAACGGCACCAGCCGAAGGTCTGTTATTTCTTGGCGCTAAATATCCGCAGGAATGGGCTTTGCCCATGCAGGTGACACTATGAGAACGCGAATAAAATTTTGTGGGCTGACTCGCCCTGGCGATGTGCGCCTTGCAGTTGAATTGGGCGTCGATGCAATGGGTTTCATTTTCGCCAAACAAAGCAAACGCAGACTTGACGAAGGTCAGATAGAAGGCTTGCGGCAAGCGTGTTCGCCACTGGTGACCGTGATTGCCTTGTTTATGGACAACACCGGCGTTGAGGTTTCCTCCGCCATTCGTGCCTTGTCACCGAACTTGTTGCAATTTCACGGTACCGAAAACGACACTTTCTGCCGCAGCTTCGGTTTGCCTTTTATCAAGAGTTTGCCAATGGGAGAGGGCGCACTCGATCCCATCCAGGCGATTAAGCGTTATCCCTCGGCGGTGGCATTTTTACTCGATGGTCACCGCCCCGGCGAAACCGGTGGCCGTGGTGAGAAATTTGATTGGAATATAATTCCCACATTAAACAAACCATTCTTTCTGGCCGGTGGCTTAAGTCCGGGCAATGTTGCACAGGCCATTAAAACCAGCCGACCTTTTGCGGTTGATGTGAGTAGTGGCATTGAAAGTGCGCCGGGTATTAAAGACGGCGAAAAAATGGCGCAATTTGTAAACGAAGTTAGCAGTGCAGACCAATACGAGCGATGAAAGCAAAATGAATACCAAGGCGATGAATATGAAAATTGAGGACTACCACGCTTTTCCCGATGCCAGCGGGCATTTTGGAATTTACGGAGGTAGTTTTGTTTCCGAAACCTTGATGGCACCGCTCGCGGAATTAGCCGAAGCTTATGACCGTTATCGAGTGGATCCACAATTTCTGGCCGAACTTAAACATGATTATAAGCACTATGTTGGTCGTCCAAGCCCGATTTACGAAGCCGAAAGACTTTCCAAGCATATGGGCGGCGCACGCATTTTTCTGAAACGCGAAGATTTGAATCACACCGGCGCGCACAAAATTAATAATACGATTGGTCAGGCTATGCTCGCCAAACGCATGGGCAAGACCCGCATTATTGCCGAAACTGGTGCGGGCCAACATGGTGTTGCTTCAGCAACGGTGGCGGCGCGCTTGGGTATGGAATGCGTGGTGTATATGGGTGCGGTCGATATCGAACGTCAGGCGATCAATGTGTACCGCATGAAATTACTCGGCGCAAAAGTGGTTGCCGTGCATTCGGGCTCCAAGACATTGAAAGATGCCTTGAACGAAGCCATGCGTGATTGGGTCAGCAATGTCGATGACACGTTTTACATTATTGGTACCGCTGCCGGCCCGAGCCCTTATCCACGCATGGTGCGTGATTTCAATTCGGTAGTTGGCCACGAATGTCGCGCGCAAATGCTTGAGCAACACGGTCGATTGCCCGACGCCATTGTTGCGTGTGTGGGCGGCGGCTCGAACGCTATCGGCATGTTCCATCCGTTCTTGAATGACTTGCAAGTAAAAATTGTCGGTGCAGAAGCTGCCGGTGAAGGTATTGAAACCGGAAGGCATTCGGCATCTTTATCCGCCGGACGTCCTGGCGTATTACACGGCAATAGAACCTATTTAATTTGTGACGACGATGGCCAGATTATCGAAACCCATTCAATTTCTGCTGGCCTTGATTATCCTGGCGTTGGTCCGGAACATTCGTTCCTGAAAGACACCGGCCGTGCAAGTTATGTCGGCATTACCGATGATGAATGTATGGAAGCATTTCATTTGCTGGCGCGAACTGAAGGTATTTTGGCAGCACTGGAATCGAGTCATGCGATCGCTCAAGCCATGAAGCTGGCAAAAGAAATGCCCAAACACGCTATCGTGCTCGCCAACCTTTCTGGTCGTGGCGATAAAGACATTTATACGATAGCGAAGCGCGAAGGGATTTCACTGTGAGTGCAGCCATCAATCGCATCGAAAAAAAGCTGACGGCACTAAATACAAACAATAAAAAAGCGCTCGTGCCTTTTATTACCGCCGGCGATCCATCCAAAGACAGCACGGTGGCGATCATGCATGGCTTGGTAAAAGGCGGCGCCGATATAATCGAACTCGGTGTGCCTTTTTCGGACCCGATGGCCGATGGTCCCACCATTCAACGCAGCTCTGAACGCGCGCTGGAACGTGGCGTCAATACTAATTTTGTTTTCCAGTGTGTAAAAACATTTCGCGAACAAGATAAGGAAACACCGGTTGTTTTGATGGGCTATTTGAATCCGATCGAAATGCGTGGCCTAGATACTTATGCGATGCAAGCAATTGCCGCCGGTGTCGATGGTGTGTTGTTGGTTGATTTGCCACCGGAAGAAGCGGCGCCGATGCGTGCGGCTTTTAATCAACATGGCTTAAACCTGATTTCATTGGCCGCACCCACCACCACGCCGGAGCGCCTGCATCGGTTGGCGAATGAATCACAAGGCTATTTGTATTACGTCAGTTTTGCCGGTGTAACTGGCGCAAATAGCATCAATAACGATGACGTGCTCAGCAAGGCCAGTGCCTTGCGTTTGCAGTCAAAAGTGCCGGTCATGATTGGCTTTGGCATTAAAGATGCGGCCTCTGCAAAAGCGCTGGCACCGGCGGCGGACGGCATCGTGATTGGCAGTGCACTGGTGGAAGCATTGGCAGCCAGTGCTGACCCAGCTGGAACCGCAGAAGCCTTTCTGCAGCCAATCCGGCTGGCATTGGACAGTCTTAGCTGACCCTGAGGGCGTTTCCGGCTACACTGTCGCTCCAGCAAACAAGACGGAATTTGCATGAGTTGGTTGACCAAATTAATGCCAGCGCGTATCCGCACCGAAGGTGGTGGCAAGCGTGGTGTGCCCGAAGGTCTTTGGGAAAAATGCGATAGCTGCGGTGCAGCACTTTACGGCCCCGAGCTCGAAAAAAATATTCGGGTTTGCCCGAAATGCAATCATCATATGAGTATCGAAGCCCGCGAACGTCTAGCTTCCTTCCTGGACGAAGGTCCGGTCGAAGAAATTGCTCCGGATCTCGGTCCGCGCGATGCCTTGCACTTCAAGGACCAGAAAAAATATTCCGATCGTATTAAAGCGGCACAAAAACAAACTGGCGAAAAGGATGCGTTGATCGCCGTCAAGGGTTTGCTGAAAGGTCATGATATTTGCGTTGCCGCTTTCGAATTTCGTTTCATGGGTGGCTCAATGGGTTCGGTGGTCGGCGAGAAATTCGCGTTAACCGCCGAACGCGCACTGCAAGAAAAATGTCCGATGGTCTGTTTCGCATCCTCGGGTGGTGCCCGCATGCAAGAAAGTTTATTTTCTCTGATGCAAATGGCAAAAACGTCGGCAGCGATTGGTCGTTTGCAAGCAGCTGGCTTGCCATTTATTTCTGTACTTACACATCCTACTACCGGTGGTGTTACCGCTTCGCTGGCGATGCTGGGTGATTTGAATATTGGCGAACCACAAGCACTGATTGGTTTTGCCGGTCCGCGTGTGATTGAACAAACTGTGCGTGAAAAATTGCCGGAGGGTTTTCAACGCTCCGAATTTTTGCTTGAGCACGGTACGGTAGATTTAATTATTGATCGTCGTGAAATGCGTGATCGTATTGCCGAATTACTGGCCTTGATGATGAATCGTCCTGCGCCGGAAAAAGCGGAAGCCTAAATGGCGACGAGAAAATACTTCGGTACCGATGGGATTCGTGGTCGGGTAGGTGAAGGCGTTATTTCAGCCGACTTCATGTTGCGTCTGGGCAATGCCGCCGGTCGTGTCTTGGCGGGCGATAAGCCACACGCCATTATCGTTATCGGAAAAGACACCCGCATTTCCGGCTATATGTTTGAATCGGCGCTTGAAGCGGGTTTGGTTGCTGCGGGCGCCGATGTTCGCTTGCTTGGCCCAATGCCAACACCAGGTATTGCTCATCTGACGAAAACATTGCGTGCTGATGCCGGCATCGTAATTTCCGCCTCGCACAATCCGCACGAAGACAATGGCATCAAGTTTTTTTCGGCCAAAGGCGAAAAACTCAGTGATGAAGTCGAACTCGCCATCGAAGCAGAACTCGACAAGCCATTCTCGACTGTTTCATCTGAGCATTTGGGCAAGGCACAACGCGTTAACGATGCACTGACCCGCTATGCAGAGTTTTGCAAAGCCAGTGTGTCCGATAGCTTCAGTTTGCAGGGTATGAAAATAGCGTTGGATTGTGCCCATGGTGCGACCTATAACGTCGCACCAAAAGTATTTTCGGAGTTGGGCGCCGAAGTCGTCGCGATCGGGATTCAACCCAATGGTCTGAACATCAATCATCAAGTGGGCTCGACGCATCCGGAAAGTTTGCAAAAACTTGTCGTGGAAAATAAATGTGACCTCGGTATTGCCTTCGATGGCGATGGTGATCGTGTATTAATGGTGGATGGCGACGGCCATCTGCATGATGGTGATGGACTTATTTTCATATTAGCCAAGCATTGGAAAAACATCGGACGCCTGCATGGTCCGGTGGTCGGGACTTTGATGACCAATTACGCGATGGAGAAATCCCTTGGTGATTCGGGCATTGCCTTCGTCCGTGCGAAAGTCGGTGACCGTTTCGTGCATCAGGCCTTGCATGAAGGTGGCGGTGTGCTCGGCGGCGAAGCTTCCGGTCATTTATTGTGCTTGGATCGCAGCGGTACGGGCGATGCCATCGTTGCTGCCTTGCAGGTTCTGGAAGCTTTGCGTGCTCAGAATGCAAGTTTGAAACAAGCGGCCAGCACCTATCTGCCGCTACCGCAGAAGACGGTGAATGTCAGAATTACCGCCGGTGCGAAACCACTGGACTCAGCGAATGTGCAAAGCGCTCGCAAAGACGCCGAAGCCGCATTGCAAGGCAAAGGGCGCTTGGTTTTACGAGCATCGGGCACTGAACCTTTGATTCGGGTAACGGTTGAAGCCGCCGATGCAGTTTTGATGCAATCGGTGTTGGATAAATTAGCGGACGCCGTACGCGCGGCAGTTTGACCAAATAAATTGGAGAGGTTCATGAGCAAGATTCCCAGTCTCGACATTCGACGTTTTGATACCGACAAAGATGCTTTCGTCGCCGAACTGGGTGCGGCTTATCGCGAATGGGGTTTTTGCGGCATTAGCGGTCATGGTCTCAGCCCCGATTTTCTCGCCAAATCCTACGATGTATTCAAGCAGTTTTTTGCCTTGCCAACTGATGTGAAATTGAAATACCACCTCAAAGGAACCGGCGGTGCACGTGGTTACACGCCGTTCGGTATTGAAACAGCGAAAGATTCGAAATATCCCGACCTGAAAGAGTTCTTTCATATTGGTCGCGAGCTTCCCGAAAATTCCAAATACGCTGATGTGATGGCACCGAATGTTTGGCCGGATGAAGTCGTCAATTTTCACGAATATGGTTACGGCCTGTACAAAGCGCTGGATGATTTAGGCACTCGTGTTTTGCAAGCGCTGGCTTTGCACATCAATTTGCCGCAAGACTTTTTTGCCGACAAAACCAACCATGGTAATTCCATTTTGCGTCCAATCCATTACCCGCCGATTACCGCGCCGGATATTCCGAACGTGCGTGCCGGTGCGCATGAAGATATCAATTTCATTACCTTACTGGTGGGCGCCAGCGCTGCCGGTCTCGAAGTGTTGTCGCATAAAGGCGAGTGGGTGGCGTTTACCGCCGAAGCCGATACGATTGTGGTGAATATCGGCGACATGCTGCAACGATTGACCAATCATGTGTATCCATCGACCACACATCGCGTCGTTAATCCACCGGGTGAAGCCGCACGCAACCCGCGTTATTCGGTGCCGTTCTTCCTGCACCCAAACCCGGATTTCTTGATCGAGACACTGCCATCTTGCATTACTATCGAAAATTCGAATCGTTATCCGACGCCCATCACTTCGCACGAATACCTGATGGAACGTCTGCGCGAAATTAAACTCGTTTAGGGTGGGCACTGCCCACCGACGTTTGCGGAGAATTATACGGTGGGCGATGCCTACCCTGAGGCAATAATCAAATGATCAAGAAAATATTCAAAAGATTATTGTTGTCGGTAGCCTTGGTTTATTTGGCTTTATGCACATGGCTTTATGTGAAGCAGCGTTCACTGCTGTATTTTCCGGTTCCCGCCATGGCCAATGTGCAGGCTCAGTCTTTTGAACTCATTAGCGATAGCTTGCAGTTAAAAGGCTGGGTAGTGAATCCTGGGAAAAATGAAGCCGTGATTTATTTCGGCGGCAATGGCGAACAAATCGAATGGAATGCCGCTGAGTTTCAAGGCAGTATGCCGAATATCACGGTCTATCTTGTGCCTTATCGCGGTTACGGCGGTAATCCCGGCCATGTGACCGAAGCAAACCTGTATCGCGATGCGCTGAATTTATTCGACAAGATTAAACCGCAGTATACCCATGTCAGTTTGATTGGCAGAAGTCTTGGAACTGGCGTTGCAACTTACGTTGCCGCTGAAAGGAAGGTCGATAAATTAATTCTGGTCACGCCTTACGACAGCATCGTGAATGTTGCACAAGATAAGTATGCGATATTTCCGGTCAGCCTGTTAATCAAAGACCGTTACGAATCAGCGAAACGCGTAGATAGAATCAAGGCCGAAACGCTGGTCATGATTGCTGAGAATGATGAAATTATTCCGCGTGCCAATACTGAAAATTTGATTCGTCATTTCAAGCAAAAACCGAATGTTGTTGTGTTTAAGTCAGCTGGACATAACAGTATTTCGGACACTGTCGGATATCAAAAAGCGATTTCGAGTTTTTTGAGTACGCGCTAGTTTCATTATTTCCCGTACGAGGGCCTTCTAGGCCCGAAGAATCTGCCGGCATCTTTCGGGCCTAGAAGGCCATCCTACCGGCAAGTAAAAATCCCGGTATTGCCGGGATTTTTATTGAAAAACACCAATCAATCAGATCAATTCATCCCAACCCGGACGCGGACTGAAACGGTCACCATAGCGATTGGCCAGTACTTCAAGACGCGCTTTCAATTTAGCAGCGCCAACGGCTTTGATATGTTCAATCGGGCCGCCCCGGAAAGGGGCGAAGCCAGTGCCGAATATTACGCCGGCGTCCAGTAACTCGGCATCAGCGACAACGCCATCATGCAAACAGGAAACCGCTTCGTTCAACATTGAAAGTACGAGACGATCTTCCAAGTCTTCCGGTGCTTGGTAACTGGAGGCTACTTCCGGTTTTACCGCGCGACCGTTTTCCCACTTGTACAAACCTTGACCATCTTTTTTTCCGCGCTTGTTTGGTTCGACTTTCAGTGCGTCGGGCAGTGTTTGGCCATGGAAACCTGCCATGACTTTTCCAACGCTCGCCGCCACATCCAAGCCAACGGTATCGACTAATTCAATCGGACCCATCGGCATGCCGAATTTCAATGCGGCTTTATCAATGACCGGACCCGGGATGCCTTCGTGGAAACATAGAATCGCTTCCTGCATGTACGGCGCCAGAATGCGGTTTACCAAGAAGCCCGGGGTGCCTGCAACCGGTACTGGCAGTTTATCAATGGCTTTGCAAAAAGCTGCAAGGCGACGTTTGGTTTCGCCTGCCATTTGGTCGTGTTGCACAATTTCAACGAGCGGCATCAAGGCGACCGGATTGAAATAATGCAGGCCGGCAAAATCAGCTGGGTTTTTAAGTTTGCTACGCAATTTGTCTAAGGGAATCGAACTTGTATTGGTAACCAGTAAAGCCCCCGGTTTCATTTTTTGTTCGAGTGTGGCGTACAGGTTCTGTTTGGCTTCCTGATTTTCGAAAATCGCTTCGATAATCAAATCAGCTTTTGCCACGCCATCACCGGCAACGTCGGCATTCAGGCGAGCGATGGTCGCTGCACGTTTTTCCGGATTCTTTACTTTTTTCTCGAATAATTTCGCGGCGCGATCAATGGCCGGTTGGATATATTGCATTTCGCGGTCTTGCAACGTGACATCAAAGCCTCGAAGTGCGCACCATGCAGCGATATCGCCACCCATCACACCGGCACCGACTACATGCACATGCTGAATGCCGTGATCCTTGCCACCCAGACCTTTGAGTCGATCCATCATGAAGAAAACGCGGATCAGATTTTTAGCTGTCGGTGTTTTTGCCAACGCGGTGACCGATTTAGCTTCCTGCACCAAGGCCGCACGTACCGGCATGCCACCACTACGAGCCCAGGTATTGATCAAAGAAAATGGAGCCGGGTAGTGTTCCTTGCGGGCTTTTCGGCTGACCTGCTTTAGCATTTGCGGCGCTAAAAATTTGCGACCCAAAAAACTATTGCTCGCCCATGCGGTGAATCGTTGTTTGAAAGGACGTTTGTAGCCGCGCTGAATCAATCCCAAAGCCGCTTCCTGCAAACCCGATGGCTCAGTGACTTTATCGACCAAGCCAATAGCTTTTGCCGCCGAACCCGAAAGCGTACGACCAGTGAGCATCATGTCCATCGCCGCAGGAGCGCCGACCAAACGTGGCAAACGAACGCTGCCGCCCCAGCCCGGATAAATACCGAGTTTTACTTCAGGCAAACCAATTCGGGTATTTTCTTCATTACTGGCAATGCGGTAACGACAGGCGAGTGCCAGCTCGGTGCCGCCGCCCATGCAGGGTCCAGTAATAATGGCAACCGTAGGACAGCGGAGTTCGGCCAAGCGCTGGTATATCAGTTGACCACGGCGAATCGATTCATACACGGTGCCTTTGGCATCAAAGCTTTCAAATTCCTTGATGTCGGCACCATGGGCAAAACCAGTCGGCTTGCCTGATTTGATGATCAGGCCTTTCGGCATTTCCAGCGGCAAGCGTTCCAGCACGGAGTCGAGCTGGTCGAGCACGGCTTGACTGAGGGCATTCACGCTTTGTCCGGCGCGGTTGAGGGAAAGCACAAGAACACCATCGGCACGGCTTTCTACTTGCCAGTGCGTAAGGCGAAGTCCGTCGAACATGGCGGCTCCAGCAAATTAAGGATTAAGCCCGTATCATCAGGGGTGGATTTAGAGTGGTCAATCTTTTATGTCTGGAATTGGGATTTCGAATGAACTTTCCCGGCAAATGCAGGTCTTTCAATCGGCCCCAACGGCCGCAAGCACGGGATAGCGGTTTCAATGGGTGAGAACGAACTGGACCTGGAATTGGTCAAGCGTGTGCAAGCTGGTGACAAAACGGCTTTCGATGTTCTGGTACGCAAGTACCAACATCGTATAGGTGCCGTTATTGGCCGCTTCGTGCATGACTACGCCGAAAGTCAGGACATTGCACAGGAAACTTTCATTCGTGCCTATCGTGCGTTGAATAATTTTCGTGGTGATGCCCAGTTTTATACTTGGCTTTACAGGATTGCCGTGAACACTGCAAAGAATCATTTAGTTTCGATGAAACGTCGCCCTCCGACTTCCGATGTTGATGCCGAAGATGCCGAGCATTTCGATGGTGCCTATCGAATGCATGACAGTGATACCCCGGAACACGAACTTTTACGCGAAGAAATTGCGCGGACCGTGTCCGAAGTGGTTGCAGAATTACCCGAAGAATTACGACAGGCCATCACGCTGCGTGAAATGGAAGGCCTGTCATACGAAGAAATTTCTGAAACCATGGATTGCCCGATTGGTACGGTGCGGTCCCGCATTTTCCGCGCACGCGAAGCCATTGATTTGCGTCTGCGACCCTTGATGGATAGCGAGCGAGTACGGCCATGACAAGCATGACAAGTAGTACCACTGTGAACCCCTTAGACGAAAAAATCTGCGAACAACTTTCAGCCTGGATAGATGGCGAATTGTCCAAAGAGGAAGCGCTCTTTCTCGAGCGTCGTTTGCAACATGATGAAGCTCTACAAGCGATGTACACGCGTTTGCAAATGACATCGGCTTGCATGAAGGGGCAGTCGGCAAGGTTGATGCCAAAAGCACTTTGTTCCAATATCAAGCAGGCATTGGCCGAAGAAACCTCAAGCAGGAAATCTCGCCGACCTTTATTTGCTTGGGCCGCTGCCGCTTCTATGGCTTTTGCCGCGATTGTCTTTATTCCTAGCTTCATGCAGAGCACTGCAACGCCAGAACCAAGGCTTGCCATTAACAGTGAAACGCTTAGCAATAATGAAATTGATCCGCCTGCCACATTTGCATCGGCTGATCTGATCGGAAACAGACAACTGGCGGTAAATACCTCGATCGTTACCATCTCAACGAACCCTGCAACGCCGCCACTAACACCAGCGGTAAGTCCTTCGTCTATTGAATCGGTGGAAGGCGTAATCTCACCTGAAGATTTCCCCTTGATTATCAGTAGTGAAAAGAAATCCTGGCCGCGTTCGGTAGTGAATGCCAACAGCGACCCGGCGCTTGAAGCTTATTTGGTCCGACATAACCAAATGATGGCACAAGACGGCATGGGTGGATTTGTTCCCTATGTCGATGTGGTTGCACAAGACGCCAGCCAAGTTAAAAAAGATACTGAAGAAACTGCGGGTGACAATAAGTGATGTTGCGTTTTTTCATCAGTATTTTTTTGTCGCTCTGTGCCTTGGGTTCCCAAGCGCAAACACAGACAGCAAAAGCTGAAAAGCCGGGCTGGTTAGGACAGGCTAAAGCTTGGGTAAGCGAAAAATTTAATCAGGAAGATGCCAGTGATTGGTTGAAACGGATTGGCCCCGCGCTGCGTAAACAAAATTATCAAGGCACACTAGTGATGGTGGCCGAAGGCCGCATTGAAACGATGGCGGTTTTTCATGCATTCGAGAATGATCGCGAACGCGAGCGCATTGTTGCCTTGAGTGGTCCGCCGCGCGAAGTAATCCGTGACAATAAAGTGGTTGTCAGCACGAACTCGAAAGAAGGTTCGGTGGGTTATGAAGCTGGTGCAAGCGATCGCTGGAATCCAACCCAAAAATTTGCCCAGGCCTACAATCTGGACGGTTACGAAGCCAAGTTGGCAAATACCGAACGCATCGCCAATTTTGAAACCCAGGTCGTAGAAATTCGTGCACTTGATAAATGGCGATACGGCTACCGCCTGTGGCTTGAAAAGACCAGCGGTTTTCCAATGCGTATCGACCTGCTGGATGAAAACGGAGCAACGCTTGAAAAAATGGCGTTCACCGATTTGCAATTAGGCAAGCTACCGAAAGAATCCGATTTGGCATTTCCGAAAAACAAGGATTTCCACCGTATTCAAAGTATGGCGGCCAAGAGTCAAGTTGATCCCGGCTGGCGCGTGAAAGCCCCTCCGGCAGGTTTCGAATTGCGTGCGGCACGAAGTTCCGGTGACGGCGTGCATCTTTTATACAGCGATGGTCTGGCTTTCGTCTCGGTTTACATTGAGCGTGCGCCGCAGCAGCAAAAAGGACAAAGTGCAATGCAACGTGGAGCAGTTAATGTATTTGCCCAATGGAATAGTGGTCGGCGCATAACGGTCATTGGTAAAGTACCAGCGATGACCGTGGCGCAATTTGGACAGGTGACCGCGCCGACAAAATAGGCCCACAAAAAAACTATTGGTTTAAGGGTGAGCGTTGAGTTAATGATGAAATATATTCGGAACTTTTTTTCAGATACTTATCTAAGTTAATAGGCTGTGGGTTTTTCTATAAACAATATTTTTCCAAGCATGACAAACAAGCGAGTTCGATGACATGAAACCTGTATCAAGATTTGTGTTGGGCTTTTCTTCCTGCGCACTACTGGTGGCCTGTTTTTCCCAAGTACAGCAGCCTGTGTCGGCTTCTACTGCTGAAAACTTTGCCGGACAATCGGTTAGCAGCAATGCGGCATTGCCTCTGGTAAATTTGCCGGACTTTTCCATGTTGGTAGAGCGTGCTGGCCCAGCAGTAGTGAATATTGAAGCCAGCGTAAAAAAACCAGCAAGACAAAATGCGTCGGCTGAACCTTCTGGCATGCCCCCGGGTGCGGATGAAATGCCCGAATTATTCAAACGCTTTTTTGGCCAGCCAGGCATGCCTATGCCACAGCCTCGAAGCGGAACCTCGTTTGGTAGCGGTTTTATCATTTCATCGGACGGTTATGTGTTGACCAATCATCATGTGGTCGCCAATACCGACGAAGTTATCGTACGTTTGGCCGATCGTCGTGAGCTCAAGGCACAAGTCATTGGCAGTGACGAAATGTCGGACGTAGCTTTGTTGAAAGTCGAAGCGAATAATCTTCCTGTTTTACAAATTGCCGATTCAAAAAAAGTAAAACCCGGACAGTGGGTGGTTGCCATCGGTTCGCCGTTTGGGTTTGATCATTCCGTAACCGCCGGTGTTGTTAGCGGTTTAGGACGCCCCAGTATTGATGGCAGCCAGCGCTATGTGCCTTTTATCCAGACCGATGTGGCTATTAATCCCGGCAATTCCGGTGGGCCTTTATTAAACACCGCTGGCGAAGTGGTGGGGATCAATTCGCAAATTTTCAGCAACTCCGGCGGCTATATGGGCGTGAGTTTCGCCATTCCCATGGAAGTTGCAATGAATGCTGTTCAGCAGCTCAAGCAAACTGGAAAGGTGACTCGCGGCCAGTTGGGCGTACAAATCGGCGATGTAAGCCGTGATGATGTGAAAGAGCTTGGCCTTCCGCGTCCGGGTGGTGCTTTAGTCAATAATGTCTTAAACGGAAGTGCGGCGGAAAAAGCCGGTATTTTGCCCGGCGACGTTATTACTTCGCTTAATGGCAACGAGATTGCGCAATCATCGATGCTGCCGCCAATGGTTGGTGCCTTACCACCGGGTGTGAAAGTGAATGTTGATTTGTATCGCAACGGCAAACTGAAAACCATCGTTGTGCAACTCACCGCACTTGTTGAAACGGCTGCCGTCGCAAATCCTAGTAATAATCGACGTTCCGAGGCGCCTAACAGCAATCTTTTAGGGCTCAGCGTTATTGCAGTGGATGCAAAAACACGCGCTCAATTGGGCCTGGTAGATGGTCAAGGCGTACAAATCGCTCGTGTCACTAACGCGGCAGCGGTTCAGGCGGGTTTGTCCGCAGGCGATGTGATTTTGCAAGTCGGGCGTCAAGCTGTCAGCAATACGGCCGAGTTTAATACTGCGGTAAAAGCTTTCAAATCAGGCGACAGCATCCGTATGCTGGTGCGTAATAGCCAAAGCACCGGCTTGGTAACGCTGCAAATGCCTTGATTTAGCAGAGTGGGTGGGTGGTGCCGGCCTTCGTTTGTTCAGGGCGAACGAAGGTCGGTACTGCGTGGGTGGCCGAGCTATGAGATAATTGCGCGTTAATCATCACCAAAAGACGGCGCCGCCGGCCACATGCAGCATATTCGTAATTTTTCCATTATTGCCCACGTTGATCACGGCAAATCTACTTTAGCCGATCGCATTATCCAGCTCTGCGGAGGCTTGGAAGCCCGCGAGATGGAAGCGCAGGTGCTCGACTCCAATCCGATCGAACGCGAACGCGGCATTACTATCAAAGCGCAATCGGTTTCTTTGCCATACAAAGCAAAGAACGGCCAAACCTATCAGCTCAATTTTATTGATACTCCTGGACACGTCGATTTCAGTTATGAAGTCTCGCGTTCGTTGGCAGCTTGCGAAGGTGCCTTGCTGGTGGTCGATGCAGCTCAGGGTGTTGAAGCGCAATCGGTAGCCAACTGCTACACCGCAGTGGAGCAGGGGCTGGAAGTTATTCCCATTCTTAATAAGATTGACTTGCCGACCGCCGATATCGAAAAAGTAAAAAAAGAAATCGAAGCGGTCATTGGTATTGATGCCGAAGATGCCGTCTGCATCAGTGCAAAGACCGGCTTGAATATTGATTTGGTGTTGGAAGCCATCGTTGCCCGAGTTCCGCCGCCTAAACCGCGCGATACCGACAAACTGCAGGCACTGATCATCGATTCGTGGTTTGATAATTACCTCGGCGTGGTGTCGCTTGTTCGAGTAATGCAAGGTGACATTGTGCCGGGGGCAAAAATGCTCGTGATGTCCACCGGCCGCACACATTTGATCGATTCGGTTGGCGTGTTCACGCCGAAACGCAAACCCTTAGCAAAACTGTCGGCCGGTGAAGTGGGCTGGATTACGGCCTCGATTAAAGATGTTCATGGCGCGCCCGTTGGCGATACCCTGACATCGGCTTCAGATCCAGCCGACAAACCTTTGCCGGGTTTTCAAACCGTGCAGCCCCGTGTTTTTGCCGGCTTGTTTCCGGTCGATGCCGAAGACTATCCCGATTTGCGGGTAGCACTCGAAAAACTGAAATTAAACGATGCCGCCATGCAGTTTGAACCCGAGAGTTCGGAAGCTATGGGCTTCGGTTTTCGTTGCGGATTTCTGGGCATGCTGCACATGGAAATCGTGCAGGAGCGACTTGAGCGTGAGTACGATCTAAACCTCATTACAACCGCGCCAACGGTTATTTATGAAGTGCTAAAAACCGACGGCACGGTTATGCCGATGGATAACCCTGCGAAGCTTCCACCAACAACCTTGGTACAAGAAATTCGCGAGCCGATTATCCGCGCAAATATCCTGACTCCGCCAGACTACGTTGGCAATGTCATCAAATTATGCGAAGAGAAACGGGGCTCGCAAATCGGTATCCAATATCTGGGAAGTCAGGTCCAAATCTCTTACGAAATGCCGATGGCAGAAGTGGTGCTCGACTTCTTTGATCGCCTGAAATCGGTATCACGTGGTTACGCCTCGCTGGACTACCATTTTCTGCGTTTCGAAGCCGGCCCGTTCGTATTGCTGGACACGCTGATCAATGGCGATCGGGTCGATGCATTGTCCAGTATCGTGCATCGTAGCCATGCTGATCGTCGTGGCCGCGAATTATGTGAAAAAATGCGGGAACTAATCCCGAGGCAAATGTTCGATGTAGCCATCCAGGCCGCAATCGGGGCGCAAGTCATTTCACGTTCTACGGTAAAGGCCATGCGCAAAAACGTATTGGCAAAATGTTATGGCGGCGATGCAAGCCGTAAGAAAAAATTGCTGGAAAAACAAAAAGCAGGCAAGAAACGCATGAAGCAGGTGGGCAGTGTGGAGATTCCGCAAGAAGCTTTCCTGGCCGTGCTGAAAATGGACAATAACTGATTACAACTCATGGATCCAAAGGATAAAACGTGAAATTTGATTTTGCATTGTTACTGACAGTGTTGACTTTGCTAAGTGGCTTTATTTGGCTCGTCGATAGTCTGTTTTTTGCCAAAAGCCGCAAGCTGATGCAAAAAGAAGGCGAAGAAGTGGCTGACCCGATCCTGGTTGATTATGCCAAATCCCTGTTTCCGGTTCTTTTGGGCGTGCTAACCCTGCGTTCTTTTATTGCCGAGCCCTTCCGGATTCCATCGGGCTCGATGGAGCCCAACTTGATGGTGGGCGATTTTATTTTGGTCAATAAATATAACTACGGTATTCGTTTGCCGGTATTGAACAAAAAAGTGATTGAGATTGGTAACCCAAAGCGTGGCGATGTCGTTGTTTTTCGCTACCCAGGCATGGGCCCAGACGATCCTAGTATCGGTGTCGATTACATCAAACGGCTTATCGGATTACCCGGCGATGAGATCACCGTTGTCGATAACCGGGTCAGTATCAATGGCGTTCAAGTCGAGTATGCACCGACCACAAACTATCAAGTGATCGAGAATTTGCCTGGCAAGCCGCATATCATGCAGGAAATCCCGAACGGCAATATCACCAAGAACGGCACATGGAAGGTCCCCGAGGGTGAGTATTTCATGATGGGTGACAACCGTAATAACAGCTCGGATGGCCGCGAATGGGGCTTTGTGCCCGAGAAAAATCTAGTCGGTCGCGCCATGTTTATCTGGCTGAACTGTCAGAGTATGCTCAAAGGCTGTAAAGACGGCTTCGATTATTCACGAATTGGCGATACTATTGAATAACACTTACGGGACGGGGGATTTATGAAAATTCAAACTATGGTTAAGCAGCGCGGCATAACATTGATTGGTTTTATTCTAGTGCTGGCAGTTGCGGGTGTTTTTGCTTTTGTTGGATTCAAATTATTTCCGGTTTATGCAGAGTATTACAGTGCTGTCACCGATCTTAAAGCGGCATGCAGGGAACCCGATGCGGCGAATGCGAACCTGCAGCAAATGCGCAGCAAACTCGAGCGTCGCTTTAATATCAGCTATGTAGATAGCATCAAGATTACCAAAGACGTAAAGATAGTTAAGGTGGGCGATGTGAAGTCGGTCAATATCAATTACGAAGTCCGAAAGCCACTCATTTACAATCTTGATTTCGTTGCAAAGTTTGATGTGACAGAACCTATGGTGGGTGGCGGTGCTCCGTAAAAACATCGGTTACAGTTTCAATGAACCCGCGTTACTACAACAGGCCTTGCGCCATCGTAGCGCGGGCGCTCCACACAACGAACGCCTTGAATTTTTTGGTGATTCGCTGGTTAACATAATCGTGTCAGAATCACTTTTTACGCACTGGCCAAAAGCCGATGAGGGTGCTCTTACACGGGCACGAGCTAATCTGGTCCGAGAATCATCGCTGGCTGGCATCGCTCGCCAGCTTGAGCTAGGGGACCAGATCGTACTGGGTATAGGTGAAATGAAAACCGGCGGCCATCGTCGCGATTCTATTCTTGCCGATACTTTGGAGGCCGTCATTGCCGCCATTTATCTGGATTCCGATTTTGAAACCTGTCGCACCGCGGTTTTGCCCTGGTTTGAACAACAGATTCGCGATATTCAGCCTGGAAAAGTCGAGAAAGATGCCAAGACGCGTCTGCAGGAATGGTTGCAAGCCAAGCAGTTGGCGCGCCCCGATTATCAATTGATTGAAAGTCGCGGAGAAGACCATGCACGCATTTTTATTGTGCGATGTTCGACACCCGAACCCGATTTAAACGAACAAGCCGAAGGCAGCTCCTTGCGCTTGGCTGAAACGGCGGCGGCAGAAAAAATGATGAATAAACTGGAAGCATCAAAGTAATGAAACCCGAGTCAGAAATCACAGGCTATCGCGCCGGTACTATTGCCGTGATTGGTCGCCCGAATGTCGGTAAATCTACGCTGGTCAATGCCTTGGTCGGAGCGAAGATAAGCATCGTTTCGCCAAAGGCGCAAACGACTCGTCATCGCTTGTTGGGCATTGCTACTTTTGCCGATGGCCAATTGATGCTGGTAGATACTCCTGGCATTCACGGACGACAGACCCGCGCAATGAATCGCTATATGAATCGCGCTGCCCGCGGTGCGGTAAGTGACGTTGATGCAGCTGTTCTGGTGATAGAGGCCGGGCGCTGGACCGAAGATGACTCTCTGGCCATGTCTGCTCTTAAGGAAAGCAAAGTTCCCTGTATTTTGGTCGTCAATAAAGTCGATAAAGTGGCAGACAAGGATAGCCTGCTGCCATTTATCGCCAAAATTACTGCCGAATACGAATTCACAATGGTGCATCCATTATCCGCTTTGAAAAAGAAAGGTACCGATGCCCTAGTCAAGACCTTGATTGGTTTGATGCCATTGTCTGAAGCGCATTATGCCGAAGACGAAATTACCGACAAAAGCGAAAGATTTCTGGCTGGCGAATTAGTGCGTGAGCAGTTAATGACCCGTCTAGGTGAAGAATTGCCTTATTCGACGACGGTTGAAATTGAAAAATTCGAAGAAGATGGTCAAATGCTTCGTATCTCCGCTGTTGTTTGGGTTGAACGCGAAAGCCAAAAACCCATCGTTATTGGTAATGGCGGTGAACGCATGAAAGCCATCTCCACTGGTGCCCGCATCGGTATGGAAAAATTATTCGGACGAAAAGTTTTTCTTGAAACCTGGTGTCGTGTCCGCGAAGGCTGGTCCGATGATGAAGCGGCACTGCGACGCTTTGGCTATCTTGATTGATAATGAGAGTTCAAGGTCAGCCGGCCTTTGTTCTGCACGCACGCGCCTGGCGTGAAACCAGTTTTATTGTTGAAGTTTTGACGCAAGATTACGGGCGCCTGGCATTGGTAGCCCGCGGAATGACCGGCGCGAAAAAGCATAATCAGCGCGCAGCGCTACAGCCGATGCAATATGTACGTCTTGATTACCAATTGAAGGGCGAGATGGCCAGCATGCAGCAGGTGGAAACGCTGGATGTGGCGCCACGTTTGCAAGGCGATTATTTGCTCTCGACATTTTACATTCACGAGCTATTGTTGAAATTATTGCCGCGCCAAGATGCTGCCAACGATGTCTTCGAGCTGTACCAGGAAACCCGTAATCGTCTGGCATTGCAGGAATCTTTGGCCTGGACTTTACGGCGTTTTGAACGTGATTTACTTCAGGCCATTGGCGTTGGATTCGCTTTTGATCTTGCCCACGATGGCCAGATATGTGACCCGGCAGCGCGTTATCGAATAGATAGTGAGCATGGCCCGGTACGAGATAACCGGCATAGTGCGGCCAGTGTGAGTGGCGCCGCGCTGATTGCATTGGCGCACGATAAAATGCCGGTCAATGAACAATTGCAGGAATTGCGCGGTGCTTTGCGCGGATTGATTAAGGAACAGTTGGGTAATACCGAGTTGAAGTCTTGGGGGCTGTTGAGTGAACTGGCACGTGTTGGCAAGACAGCGTAGTCCATTGTTAATTGAAGGGTTTGGTTTTCAGGAGCGGAGTAAGCCGCGAATGTCTGAAAGATTCCCAGCTTACACCACACCATAGTTTAAATTTTTAGACAGGCTTCAATATCCTGCAAAAACCTGTTTAATTTTTCGCTATCGTCTGGACTTTCCGACAATTGCTTGACCGCATGACTTAATCCGGCAGCGCCGACAAAACCACAAGCGGCCAACAATTTGTGACACTCCGCTTTCAAGCTTGCAGCATCATCGGCATGAAAAGCCTGTGCAATAATTTTTCCGTGTTGAGGTAAATCGGACCGAAACATTTCTCTAAGCGCTTTTAATGTTGCTTCGCTGCCGCCAACCGCACGCAATGCTGCCGCTTCATCCCACATTTCGACAGGTCTCGGACTATCGTCAACAACATGATTTGCTCCCAATAGGCGCGCAACATTGTTTTGTAGTGTCGCCATGGGTATGGGCTTGCCCCAAACCTCTTGATAACCCATGTCAATTAATGCTTGAGTCGCCGATGTGCTGATGTCGGCCGTGACTGCAATCAAGAGGGTATTTTTTTGCAGCTGCCTGAGCGTAGAAAAAATCTCGCCGGGTTCGCCATCGGGCAAATGGACATCGCATAAAAACAAGGCATGTTGATAGTTTCGAGCCAATGCGAGAGCCATGGACAGAGTCTCGGCAATATCAATCGGGAAGCCCAAAGGTTTAAGTGCCTCATGCAGAAACTCCCGGCTGATCGGATTGTCTTCTACAAGTAATATTCTGGGTAATATTCTCGGTAATATTGGCGTATTCATTAAATATTCCATCAAAAAGCTCTATGCTTGCCAGCATGCAAGTATTCAAGAATCTCATCAAGTCCTTTTTGTTAGTGCTCGTCT
>Ga0209181_10001823_pt1 | contig 35964 bp, 29 predicted proteins | sample MAT05_FD_187208 | JGI IMG/M metagenome (GOLD analysis project Ga0209181, IMG submission 187208) | Freshwater microbial communities from Lake Fryxell liftoff mats and glacier meltwater in Antarctica - MAT-05 (SPAdes) (version 2) | ecosystem: Environmental > Aquatic > Freshwater > Ice > Liftoff... | reverse complement strand
GCGGGGATCCAGTGACTTTCGGCCAAACCAATACTGGACAATATGTAAACGTACTTCTTAGCAGCGTTTCTGGTTTTCCGCCTTCGCACCCCAAGGGTACTTCCTATCGATGGAGATACCCGGACGGGTACGGGGCGCGGGAATGACGGTGGTGTGCGAAGCACACCACCGCTTTTCACACCACTTCCGCCTCTACCTTTTCAGCCTCAAAAAACTCCAGCACATCGCCCAACTCTCTGGTGCGACGCATTGGCGGCAATGAACGCCAAACCCGCTTTCCATAGGGTTTGGTAATCAAGCGTGGATCGCAAATCATCAACACACCGCGATCTTCTTCATCACGAATCAAACGCCCTGCACCCTGCTTCACGCTAATCACCGCACGTGGCAACTGGTATTCCATAAAGGCATTACGGCCTTCTTTTTTCATATGTTCAATGCGCGCTGCCAGCACGGGATCGTCCGGCGGCGCAAACGGTAACTTGTCTATCATGACCAAGGAGAGCGCTTCTCCGCGTACATCCACGCCTTCCCAAAAGCTTTGGCTGGCCACTAACACCGCATTGCCTAGACGACGAAAGCGTTCCAGCAATTCGCTCTTCGAGCCTTCGCCTTGCAGCAGTAATGGATGGTCAAATTTTTCAGATTCAAAACGCGCCGCCAGTAACTCATGAATGCGCCGCATCGCTCGCAATGAAGTGCACAACACGAACGCGCGACCACGTGAGGCGCGCAGTACGGGCCACAGCGCCTCTGCCACGGCTTCATTGTATTCACGGCTATTCGGGTCTGGCATGCCCTGCGGCACATATAAGACAGCCTGTTCGGGGTAATTGAAGGGGCTGCCCCAGTAGCCTGTTTCTACCACTTGCGCGGCAGAAGTATCTTTTGATTTCCCGCCAACTTTCCCTTCGCTTTTCAGCTCGCCTTTTAGCTCCTTTTGAAGCTCCTTGTTAAGCTCCGCCCCCAGCCCAAGCTCGGCGCAGTAATGCGAAAAATTACTCTCCACCGCCAGCGTGGCCGAGGTGAATATCCAAGCACGGGGATGCCCTTCCATCTGTCGCCTGAAAATATCGGCGATAAAGAGAGGCGTGGAGTTCAATGACAGTGCCTGATTAAATACTTCTACCCAGCGCACCATGGTTGTCTCTTCAGGTTTTTTCCAGCGCTGTAATCTCGCATTGATTTCTTGCGCGCGCTGCCAGCATTTTTCCAAGCCTTCTGATCGTTCCGCTTGCGACTCCAGCAGCTTGCCAAAGCTCACCATTTCGTCGGTTACTTTTTGCAATGCCCCTTTGAAATCCGCATCCAGTTGCGCTAAAGCGAAGCGTGCATTCTCACCCGCAATGGTTAAGCGTAAGTCACGCGCTACTTTTTCCAAGGAACGCGATCCATCTGGCAAAGCTACAAAATCCTTCGCAGCTGCAAGCCCCTCTAGACGGGCATCTCGAGCCAGCTCGATCAATTGTGCCGTAGACACACTTTCACCAAAAAATAGACTGGCGGTCTCCGGCAGTTGATGCGCTTCATCAAAAATCACCGTGTTGCAGGCAGGCAGCAATTCAGCCAAACCTTCATCACGCAGCATTACATCGGCAAAGAAAAGATGGTGATTCACCACCACCACGTCCGCCTCTTGTGCCTCTCGCCGTGCGGCCATGACAAAGCACTCTTTCACGTTGGGGCAGTCTTGCCCCAGGCAGTTGTCACGCGTCGACGTTGCCGCTGACCAAACCGGGGAGTCCTCTGGCACTGAGCCACATTCCGCTTTGTCGCCACTCTTACTCGTCTTGGCAAAACGCGCGATGACATGAATGTGTCCGGCCTCTTCTTTACTGAAGAAGCGCCCTTCTTTACGGGCCTGCTCTAAGTGGTAATGACAAACGTAATTTGCTCGGCCCTTAAGAAGCGCGATGGTTGCTGGCGCTTTAAGTGCATCGCGCACCATCGGCAAATCACGTTGAAAAAGTTGGTCTTGCAGGGTTTTAGTGCCGGTAGAAATAATCACCTTGCCGCCAGAGGCCAGCGCCGGAACGAGATACGCAAATGTTTTCCCTGTTCCTGTGCCCGCCTCGGCTACCAACACGCCGTTACGCTCAATCGTCGCCGTAATACGCTCCGCCATCTCAATTTGCTGAGGCCGCATGCGATAGCCCGGAATAGCGCGGGCAAGCGCACCTTCAGCAGAAAAAATAGGGGCAATATCGGGCATTTCGACAGTGTGAAGGGAAGTGAGTGAAGTAAGTAAGGGTGGAAGTTGATAAGAGGGCTATGCAAGCCTAGGCTGGCGCTAGCACTCAAGAAGGGTGAATTTTAACACGTGACCCTGTTGTTCCATTGAGCAGGGTTTTTGTACAAATTGCCCCTCACAGAATCACGGCAACTCTTCCACCTTCAGCTGTACACGCCGTGAATCCGTGACGTTGCGTGTAGAAGATCGCAACCCGCCACTCTCATCGCCGGTCTGTGCGCTATTTGAACCGCCAATCTCCATCCACTCGCCCAAGCGAGCGGACACTGTTGTGCTGATGCGCTGAACGTTAGCGCTCCCCGCACCCAAATCGGCGGGTGTGTCATTGGTGGGGCTAATTTCAAGCGTAACGGAATCGCCCGCAAGCCGTGGTGCGGCGTAAAAGCCCGTGCCGATATCTCGATAGACGACCGTGTCGGAAATAACTACGCCGGTTGGATTCATCATCACCTGACGCAAAGGCACAGGCACAGAAGTGCCGACGTTAATGAATGCTTTACCACCCTCCACGACCTGTATCTGCTGTGTGCTTCGCCCCGAAGTATTGCTACGCGTGTCGGTCACCTGACCAAGCACAATATTGTTGCCACTGCGGATCTGGACAGTCCCCGCTGCATTACTCAACATTCTGCTTGGAGGCTGCGTAATACGCACACCATTCGACCCAACACTGCCCGACACTTCTGTGCCCTGCGTGATTGCGCTGCGATCTCCATCCTGTCGCACACTAATCAACAATCGCCTCGGACGCCGATCAATCTGTGCCAACAGCTCTTTAATCTGCTGACGATTTGCAGGGGTAGCCCGTAAGAAAAGCTGATTGCCCATACCCGATATCGCTCCGCCCGATTCAACGAAAGGCTTCAGCTCCGGTAGCACTTGATCGGCCGTGCGATAGTTAAGTGGAATCACCTCCAGTGACTGCTGTTGGGCCACGACACTCGCTGCAAAAAACAACGCCATCAAGGCAAAGACAAAACGTATGGGTTTCATAAAGTTTCTCCACTCATTAGAGATATCTGGTCGACATGCCATTCTTCCGTGAGTATCCTATCTAACCTAAACGATCCTACTATGAATTCGCTCATAAACCGGATTTTGAAGTTTAAGATAAGCGCTTCGATCCAAACACAAGCTTAGTTGGCTATTGAAAGCTCTTACGGTCAATCAAATAGGAAAAATCATGAAATTTTGCCTCGCTGTATTCAGTTTTAGCATCATGTCACTCTCACTTGCTTACGCAGCCGATTCATCAGAAAGATCAACGACAGACAACGCATCTCAGCAATCTGTAAGCAGTACTTCCGCAGCATGCACAGAAAAATGGGATGCCTTTAGTAAAAGCGGGGAATGCTATGCCGCTTATCAGTTAGTTAGTGGAGGTTTGAAACCTGGCGCTTATGAGAAGTGCGGCACCCCACTACCCAATCCATCACAAGAGTGTGGTCCATTTAAACCAAAATGAAACGCTCAATCCTATGGATGGCAGTCTTTACTCTCCAATGCTCGATTGCAGTGGCCGAGCCTGTGACATCACCAGTCAACGCTGAAGTCACTCAACTTTTAAACAAGTTGGAGGCCTCTGGCTGTAAGTTCAATCGTAATGGGAACTGGCATAGCTCCAGCGAAGCTAAGTCTCACTTGCTTAAAAAGCTGAGCTATCTTGAACGAAAAACCACACTCTCGAGTGCTGAGCAGTTCATTGAACTGGCCGCCACCAAGAGCAGTCTGTCTGGAAACCCCTATCTCGTTAAATGCGGCACAACTGACGCTGTTCAAAGCAGCGTTTGGCTCACCGCTGAATTGAAGGGGATACGAGCAAATCAGCATGAGTAACATCGCCTACGAAGTCCGCCCCGAGCAATCCGTCGAACTGTTAAAGGAACTCCATATCCTGACGCGTGACGGCAAGATGAATCAGGATAGTCGGCGCAAATTGAAACAGGTGTATCACCTCTTTCAATTTATTGAACCGCTGCTTAAGGAAAGCTTGCAAGATCGCCCTGATATTAACCTTGTAGATCACGGTGCAGGCAAGTCTTACCTCGGCTTTATTCTGTACGATTTATTTTTCAAAGCGCTAAACAATGCCGCTCACATCTATGGCATTGAGACGCGTGACGAGTTGGTAACTGCATCGCAAGCCCTCGCGCAGCGCTTGGAATTTAACAGAATGTCGTTCCTTAATCTCACAGTTGCGGATTCCATCGATTCACCACTCTTACCCGCCCACATTGATGTTGTCACTGCACTGCACGCCTGCAACACAGCGACGGACGACGCCATTCGTTTTGCCCTCCATCGCAATGCTCGCTTCATTGTTTTAGTGCCCTGCTGTCAGGCAGAGGTAGCAAGTGTGCTCAATCAGCACAAAGGCAAAATGCTCGCCAACCCACTCACCGAAATATGGCGACACCCTATTCACACACGCGAATTCGGCAGCCACATTACCAATGTGTTGCGCTGCTTACAGCTAGAAGCGCATGGCTACCAAGTCCGCGTGACGGAGCTAGTGGGCTGGGAGCACTCAATGAAAAATGAATTGATTATCGCCAGCTATAAAGACTTGCCACGCCGCAAACCGACAGAACGTTTGTTGGCGACCTTAGATGCGCTAGGGCTGCTAGGACTACAAACTCGATTTTTTCAACCCGCATAGCCTCAAAATAGTCCTACTAGAAATATTGGCCAGGTTTAGGCATAGCATTTCAATTAACGAACGATCAGTTTGGAGGAAGTCATGGAATTGGTGCACTGTATTTATTGTAGCGTTGCCACTAACATTAATCTCAGCCCTGCTGAATTAGACAACATTCTGGAAGCCAGTCGACGAAACAATTCTAAAGTAGGCGTCACCGGCCTACTTCTGTATGAGGATGGATCCTTCTTCCAGCTACTAGAGGGTGACCGCCAAACCGTAGACACTCTATACGACAAAATAACGCTAGATAAGCGTCATCATCGAACAACAAAAATAGTGACGGAGGCAATCAAGGAGCGGGCCTTTGGTGCCTGCACAATGGGGTATCCCAAAATCAGTTCAAAAGAACTGACCACAATTCCAGGGCTTAATGATTTTTTCACGCAATGAAAATCTTTTATGGCGCTAGGTGAAGGCAGAGCAAAGACTTTACTCGATGCCTTCAAAGACGGGAAATGGCATTTGTCGAACGCTTGAGCCTCTCAATGAAACTCATGCCAATTTTTGTTGGATGTCTAGTCGGCTTAGTTTTTGAATACTACGTCGGCGTGGTAATGGCATGAGGTTGGCTTTATCCTGCTAGCAATCTATGTGGGATAGTGGATGTGTTTGTCACTGGTCGTATAGAGGTATTAATAGGACAATATTGGGGTGGTTGAAATCTCAGCCCAGTAGAAATAAACCTTAGCTTATTGGTAATCGTACTTACATCCCTACAAGAAAAACTTGTAACACTCAAAAAGGCCACTATGAACACTCCCCCACTTTTACTTATTCCTGGCCTGCTTAACGATGCTCGCTTATGGAAGCAGCAACTCGCCGATCTAGCTCACACCACCTCATCCACCGTTGTTGACATCACGGGAGCCAACTCAGTTTCTGAATTGGCCAATGCCGCACTAGAACAAGCCCCCGCTGGTCAATTCGCACTCGCAGGACTTTCGATGGGGGGCTATGTCGCGCTTGAGATCATGCGAAAAGCCCCAGAAAGAGTGCTGGCACTTGCCCTACTAGACACCAGCGCACGACCTGATACGCCAGAAGCAACCGCAGGGCGCCACAAGCTAATGCAACTTGCAGAAACAAATTTTCAATCAGTGATTGATACTCTATTACCCAAGTTCGTTCACCCCGCTCATATGAACAATGCCTCCCTCGTTGCGGTCATCGACGCAATGGCCAAAACAGTTGGTAAAGAGGCTTTTTTACGTCAGCAACAAGCCATACTTTCGCGCGTCGATAGTCGTCCTTCACTGGCACAAATAAAATGTCCTACCCTTGTTCTTTGTGGACGCGAAGACGCAATAACACCCGTGGAAATACATGAGGAAATAGCCGCTGCTATTAGTGGCTCGCATCTTGTAGTGATAGAGGAATGTGGCCACTTATCGCCTCTGGATCAACCCTCGAAAGTCACTGGCGCATTAAGAAAATGGCTCTCAACAGCCACTCTTTAGCCATACCAGTACAGCAATTTGGCTATGTACGAATCTAAAAACACCGCGCCCTTACCCCACGCACAATTCGCGCAACGTGTCATTTGGCACTTCGCTTTTGCACTTGGATTGCTGATTATGTCGCTAGGCATCGGCATGCTGGGCTATATGTTCTTCGAGCATCTATCTTGGGTTGATGCGTTTTTAAATGCTTCCATGCTTCTAGGGGGAATGGGTCCCGTCAACCCTCCGCAAAGTACCGCAGGTAAATTTTTTGCAGGGAGCTATGCGCTTTATGCGGGGTTAGTTTTTATCGTCTCAGCCGCCCTCATTTTTACGCCCATACTCCATCGAGTCATGCACCGCTTTCATTGGGATGACGAGGATAAGCCTTAGTAAACTTCAATGTGATCCAAGGTTATCCCCACTATCGGATTTATTCCGTAGAAAACAGTCATTCAGCACGTCACTTAAAAATGAAAACTTGGCTAACAGAAATGTTCAAACAAGCCGCATAGCCATACTCCCAACTGCGTGACATCCGCTGAACTCTCAGTAAGCACCCAGCATGTCTAAAGAAAACACCAAAAACAGCCGTAACAGTTAAATAGCTTGGCCGTAACAAGGTCTCGTTGGTGATTTCGTAGAAAAACAGTGCTGAGGTCTGAGAATGCAGTCTCCTTTATTCCCTTTGAGCGAACAAGCACGTCTGGCTGCGTTGCGCGCACTCAATCTACTAGACACTAAGGCTGAAGAGCGCTTTGACCGCATTACCCGAATCGCTCAACAGCACTTTAATGTGCCGATTGCGCTGGTCAGCTTGATTGACGATTGTCGCCAGTGGTTCAAATCAGCACAGGGCCTGGATGCCCTTGAAACACCGCGTGATATCTCGTTCTGCGGACATGCCATTTTGGGGAGAGAAATTTTTCATGTTCCCGATACGCTAGAAGATCCTCTATTTTTCGACAACCCTTTAGTCATCGGCCCACCTAACATCCGCTTCTATGCGGGGGCACCTTTGGCCACTAACGATGGTTTCCATGTGGGGACGTTTTGCATCATTGGTACGCAGCCCCGCGACTTATCCCCTGAAGAGCGCCGAACCTTGCGTGACTTGGCTGACTGGGTACAAGAAGAATTTAGCCGAATAAAAACGCGTGAGAGTGTTCATACCCTACTTGAAAATGAAGCCCTGCTTCAAGCCATTATGAATACCGTGGCCGACGGCATTATCACCATTAGTGAGCAAGGCATTATTGAGTCACTCAATAATGCAGCTGTTAATATTTTTGGTTATCTACCCGACGAAGTCATTGGACAGAATATTAAATGTCTAATGCCGGAGCCCTACCATAGCCAACATGACGGCTATATCAACCATTTCCTGACAACTCGCAGACCACGCGTCATCGGAATAGGGCGTGAAGCCTCAGGGAAAAGGAAGGATGGCTCTACATTCCCGATGGAATTGTCTATTAATGAAGCGTTAGTACCGGGCCGACGCTTTTTTACGGGAATTGTGCGTGACATTTCTGCGCGCAAGCATTTTGAATTGAAGCTACAAGCAACAACCGAGTTGCAGCAAGCAATTTTAGATGGGACCACTTATTCGATTATCTCTACCGACACCAAAGGCACGATCAGAACTTTTAATCGTGCCGCTGAGTTGATGTTGGGTTACAGCGCAAGTGAGGTTATCGGCAAAGTGAAACCCGGCATTTTTTTAGATCAAGATGAAATAGTGGCCCATGCCAAACTTCTTTCAAAAGAATTTGGTGAGGAAGTATCACCTGACTTAAATACTTTGATTGCCAAAGCACGTCGAAACATAAGAGATGAACGTGAGTGGACCTATATTAGTAAAGACGGAAAACGTACGCCTGTGTTGCTCTCGCTGACTGCTTTACGTGATATGGAGCATCACACTGCAGGCTTTCTTGGGATTGCTTTTGATATATCAGATCGCAAGAAAATTGAACGAATGAAAAACGAGTTCATCTCAACCGTCAGTCATGAACTTCGCACACCGCTCACTTCAATACGTGGTTCTCTAGGATTGATCGCAGGAGGGATTGCCGGAGAGATACCCAAACAAGCAGGCGCATTATTAGAAATTGCACACAAAAATAGTGAGCGGCTGGTAAGACTTATTAACGACATTCTGGATATTGAAAAAATTGAAGCCGGGAAGATGGAGTTTAACCTGAGCACTCAGCCCTTACTCCCTCTTGTCCGTCAATCCATCGACGCTAACATTGGTTTTGCTAATCAATTTCAAGTCAGTATTGAACTCGACAGTGCATCTGAAAATATTCAAGTCAGCACAGACAGTGACCGCCTAATTCAAATTATCACCAATCTAATTTCAAATGCTGCAAAATTTTCACCGCCACAAGGGGTGGTTAGCATTTCATTAAAGCGTATATCCACTAGCGAAAATAAACCTGGAAGAGCCCGACTAACTATTTCGGACAACGGCCCCGGCATTCCCGAAGAGTTTCAACCCAAAATTTTTGGTAAGTTTTTACAAGCAGACTCCTCTGATACGCGCCTTAAAGGTGGAACAGGGCTGGGGCTTGCAATCACTAAATCTCTCATCGAGTCTATGGATGGTCAAATTAACTTTTCAACTTCAAGCGCAGGGACTTCGTTTTGGGTAGAGATGAACGAAGTTCTACCCGCAAAATTAACTGCTGACAGTTCTGTTTTCAGCACTGATTACTCATTGAGTAATCATAAAGTTTCCACACCAGAGAGAGATCTTTGCGGTAAACGTTCGAAGATTTTAGTTTGTGAAGACGATCACGACATCGCCGAACTTATAAAACTCATTATTGAAGGGGGCGGTTACCAAGTAGACATTGCTTATAGCGCTGAATCTGCAAAAAAAATGCTTATGAATCACCCCTACATAGCGATGACGCTTGATATCGGTTTGCCTGACATGGATGGTATTTCGCTTATTCGAGAATTACGTGCATCGCCCGAAAAAAGTGGCAATGCGTTCATTAGGGACTTACCGATTATTGTTGTGTCCGCTAGCCGTTGCGAAGGCGAAGCGAACAAAGTCGGGGCAATGTCGGTGGCGGACTGGCTAAATAAGCCTATTGATCATGAAAGACTTTTCAGTGCTGTGCAAAATTGTGTCATTCAATCTTCCGCCATTCATCCTCATCAACGTCCCCGTGTACTGCATGTTGATGATGACGCAGATATTCATCACATCGTGATGGCTGTCGCAAATGAGGTAGCAGATTTTGATTACGCTGCTGACCTTAAAACAGCGAACCATTTATTAAGTCACAACCATTACGACTTAGTCATTCTCGATTTATCTTTGCCAGATGGATTAGGTAGCGAGCTACTACCCAAGATTGCCAAAATGCGCCCAGAGCCCAAGGTGATGGTGTTCTCCGCCAGTGATGTGCCACGAGAACAATCTGAGCTATTCGCTGCTTGTTTGTTGAAGTCAGTCACTAGCAACGACATTTTATTAGCCACTATTCAAGCTCACACAAAACTTTCCAGTAATCACTCAAAGGCCAATCTCTCATGAACACACGACCATTAAAAAAACTTTTGTATGTAGAAGATGAAATCGATATTCAAACGGTCGCCAAACTGGCCTTAGAGGCAATCGGTGGTTTTACGCTGCATGTATGTAGCTCTGGTCATGATGCTGTTGCGCAAGCCGAGGCTTTTGCACCTGATCTAATTTTGCTGGACGTGATGATGCCGGGTATGGATGGGCCAACTACCTTAGCCGCCTTGCGGCTTTTACCCAACTTAACAGAAACGCCTGTCATTTTTATGACTGCAAAAGTTCAAGCTCAAGAAGTCGCTCAATATCTGGTACTCGGTGCAGCGGGTGTTATTGCAAAACCTTTTGATCCGATGACGCTCTCAGACAAAGTAATTCAAATTTGGCATTCTGTTACAGAAAAATCAGCAGCTTAAATTGCTTGATCACAGACGTGAACATGGATATTAAAGACATTCAAATTCAGCTAGAGAAAATGCGGCAGGCATTTCTCGTTCAGTTACCCCAAAGAATGCGCATGATGGAAAGTGAGCTGCTTGAAATTCAAGAAGCTATCCAAGAAGAAAAATCTGACTTACTTCACGATTTGCTCACACAAGCTTACCGAAGCGCCCATAGTCTGACCGGCGCAGGCGGTACATTTGGACTACAGGAAGTGACAGAGAGTGCACGAGAACTAGAGGATGTGCTTAGTCACTTTATGCAGTCAAACACGCATTTAGATAACCAAGACTACACCGCTATCCTGGGTCAATTTGGTAAGCTGAAAACAGTCGTCACAGCCACGTACGAATCAAAGTTTTAAAACCAGATAATCAAGCGCTGTGGTGAGCGGCCGCGAGATATTCACGGGTTCGCATTTCAATCAACCGACTCACTGTCCTAAAAAACTCACTGGCTTGCGTGCCCTCACAATACAGTTGATCTGCTTCGCACTCAGCGGTCATGATGAGCTTTACTTTATGGTCATAAAACACATCGACTAGCCACGTAAAGCGTCGTGCTTCACTCGCCATTTCGCGCGTCATGCGTGGAATATTAGATAAACATACGCTGTGGTATCGACGGGCAATTTCTAAGTAGTCATTTTGTGAACGATGCCCACCACACAAGGTGGCAAAATCAAACCACACTACGCCCGCAGCACGTCGCTTTACAGGTAACTTACGGCCCAAGACCTCAATACTGCCCTGCTGACTTGCACCCCCTGCTGCTCCTGCTGCTGCTGCACCTCCTGTTATCCCCGCCAACTCGGCGAATGTTTCTGCCAAACGCTGCTCTGTTTGAGCATTTGCGGGCACATGGTAGACCTCCGCTTTCTCTAGCGTACGCAGCCGATAATCAACCCCTCCATCCACTTCAAGTACATCGAGTTTGTCCTTCAACAAAGCTATCGTCGGCAAGAAGTTTTGGCGCTGAAGGCCATTAGGATACAAGCCATCGGGAGGGTAGTTTGAGGTGAGGCATAGAACGACGCCACCATCGAATAAGGCTTGAAATAGGCGCCCTAAAATCATGGCGTCCGCAATATCGGAAATGTGAAACTCATCGAAACACAAAAGACGTGTATCAGACGCAATCCGTTCAGCCACTTTTAGCAAAGGATCGCTCGTGTCTTTGTATTCCTTTAAACGCTCATGGACTTCATGCATGAACGCGTGAAAATGTACGCGACGCTTACGTCGGTAAGGCAACGAATCATAGAAAGAATCCATGAGCAAACTTTTGCCACGGCCCACTCCACCCCACAAAAACACGCCGCGAGGGAGAGGTGGGCGCACCACCCACTTACGCAATGCCGTGCGGCGCGCGTGCTTGAAGGCAATAAGTTCATCGTGGAGTTGCTGTAAGCGTTCAGCCGCGGCCAGTTGCGCAGCGTCTGCCACTATGCCCCGTGCGCGAAACTGAGCGTCTAGCGCATGGAGCATAGTTTTAACTGGAGGGTGTGCCATCGGGTGACACTTTCACTATTTTAGAAATGCAGCGGACGTTTATCTACTGCTAGAGCCGCTTCGTGCATGACTTCGGAGAGGGTTGGATGTGCGTGAACAATCCGTGCGATATCTTCACTGCTAGCGTGGAACTCCATCGCCACCACGGCTTCCGAAATCAGTTCAGACGCATTGTTTCCGATGACATGCACGCCCAAAATACGGTCGGTTTTCGCATCGGCCAGCATTTTCACAAACCCTGTGGTATCACCTTGACCTAAAGCACGACCATTGGCCGCGAAAGGGATTTGCCCACTGCGATATTCAATGCCCTCTGCTTTAAGCTGTTGCTCGGTTTTACCAACCCAAGCAATTTCAGGATGCGTGTAAATCACCCACGGCACGTTGTCGTAATTGCAATGTCCTGCTTGGCCAGCAATCAACTCAGCAACCATAACGCCTTCTTCCATGCCTTTGTGCGCGAGCATAGGGCCACGCACCACATCGCCGACTGCCCAAATATTAGGTTGGTTGGTACGGCAATGGTCATCCACATCTACACGGTTACGGTCATCGAGCTTTAGGCCCACATTCTCACAACCTAAACCTTCTGTATTAGGAACACGGCCGACAGAGACAATCAGTTTGTCACATTCAAGTACGTGGCTTTCATCGCCCAGATCATACTCAACCGTCACGCCTTTTTTAGCTGGGGTAACCTTGGTGATTTTTACACCCAGCTTAATATCGAGACCTTGTTTCTTCGTAAATACTTTCCACGCTTCCTTGGCAACCGCTGCATCTGCTGATGCCAGAAAATCGGGCAACGCTTCCAAGATAGTGACTTCAGCGCCAACGCGCTTCCATACGCTACCAAGTTCAAGTCCAATTACCCCAGCACCAATCACGCCCAAGCGTTTTGGCACGGCATCGAAACTCAATGCACCGGCGTTATCACAAATAATTTTGTTATCGACAGTAATGCCTTCGATTTGACGCGGACGTGAACCCGTCGCAACGATGACATGCTTCGCCGACACAAGCTCACCAGCGACATCAACTTCCCAAAGTCCATCATTCGCACCCACAAACTTTCCATGGCCTGCGAGTAAAGTAACTTTGTTCTTTTTGAACAAACCTTTGATGCCACTCGTCAGCTGCGTCACAATATTTTCTTTGCGATTGACCATGGTCTTCACGTCTATCTTCACGCCAGTGGCGGAGATACCGTGCATCACGAAAGAGTGATTCGCCTGTTCAAACAACTCCGACGATTGCAGTAAGGCTTTGGAGGGGACACAACCTACGTTCAAGCAGGTGCCACCCAACCGCACTTCACCCTTAGGGTCGGCATAGGCTTCCGATTCCACACAAGCTGTGTTTAAGCCCAGTTGCGCGGCACGAATAGCCGCCACATAACCACCAGGGCCACCGCCAATTACGAGCACATCAAATTGTTTAGCCATTTTGTTTTTTAAAATTGAGTTTTTCTTTTAAATATCTCGTTACACATCCAACAACAAGCGCGCTGGATCTTCCAAGGCTTCTTTCATAGCAACCAAGCCCAGCACGGCTTCGCGACCATCCACGATGCGGTGATCGTAAGACAAGGCCATGTAGTTGATGGGACGAATGACGATTTGACCGTTCTCAACCACGGCACGATCTTTGGTTGCATGGATGCCGAGAATCGCCGATTGGGGTGGATTGATAATCGGTGTTGAAAGCATGGAGCCATACACGCCGCCATTAGAGATTGAGAAAGTACCACCGGTTAATTCTTCCAGTGAAAGCTTTCCATCTTTAGCCTTAGTGCCAAACTCACTGATTTTCTTTTCGATTTCTGCCAGTGACATTTGGTCGACATCACGCAGAATTGGAACCACCAAACCACGTGGAGAACCAACAGCGACGCCGATGTCGAAGTAACCGTGATAGACAATATCGCTGCCATCAATCGACGCATTCAGCACTGGATATTTTTTTAACGCAGCAACAGCGGCCTTCACAAAGAAGGACATGAAGCCGAGTTTTACACCATGTTCTTTTTCAAACTTCTCTTTGTATTTGTTGCGCAGCTCCATCACTGGCGCCATGTTCACTTCATTGAATGTGGTCAAAATCGCCGCGGTGGATTGTGAATGCACCAAACGCTCGGCAATACGAGCACGCAAGCGCGACATCGGCACACGCTGCTCGGTACGATCAGCCAAGGCGTTCTCTACGTTAGCAGGCAATGCCGGATGCGCTAGCGCAGGCTTGGAAGATGCCATAGAGGAAGAGGAGGATGCAGCTGAAGAAGCACTAGGCACGGCCTTCGCTGGCTGCTCGACATGGGCCAGCACATCGCCTTTGGTCACACGACCACCGCGTCCTGTGCCATCAATCGCACCGCCATCCAAGCCTTTTTCCTCGATCATCTTACGAGCAGCAGGCATTGCAGGAGCGTCTTTGCTGGCGTTGGCTTTTGCAGCGGGAGCGCTGGCGGAAGCAACTGAAGGTGCAGACAATGCGGCAGCAGCAGGAGCCGACGCGGTCGTCCCCGTCGATTTAGCCTCAGTATCAATATGCGCAAGAACGTCGCCGCTAGCGACACTATCCCCATTGTTTTTGAAAATCTTCACCAGCACGCCACCATCGGGAGCGGGTGTTTCTAAGACCACCTTATCTGTCTCAATATCGATGAGGCTCTCATCACGGGTAACCGCCTCACCCTCTTTTTTATGCCACGCAACGAGCGTGGCCTCAGAGACTGATTCAGAAAGCTGGGGGACTTTAACTTCGATAATCATTACGACTCCATTCTCTTAATGTCGTTCGTTATTTCTGCGATACGCCCAATGCGGCGTCGACCAGTTCTTTTTGCTGCAAATTATGTTTAGCGTAATAACCCACCGCAGGCGATGAGGCAGCCGGGCGCGATACCACTTGTAAAGTTTGGCCATCGCGCAACGACTCAAGCAAACGATGTTGCTTGCTATACCAAGCCCCTTGATTGAGTGGCTCTTCTTGGCACCACACTATCTCTTTGGCGTTGGGATATTTGGCGAGTTCATCGTTGAAACGACGGTCATCAAACGGATAAAGCTGTTCCACACGAAGCAGAACCACATTTTCCTGTTTGCGTTCGCGACGTGCTGCAATCAGGTCGTAATAAACTTTGCCTGCACAGGCCACAACTCGCGTAACCTTTTTCGCATTGAGCGCGTCTGTTTCACCAATAATGGTTTCAAACGTACCTTCGGCCAGTTCCTTAAGTGATGACGTTGCATCTTTATTGCGCAGCAAAGATTTTGGCGTCATGACGATGAGCGGCTTACGCGTATTACGCAGCATCTGACGACGAATCAAGTGATAAATTTGTGATGCATTTGAAGGCACACAAATTTCCCAATTAAATTCTGCTGACAGCTGCATGTAGCGCTCTAAACGTGCCGATGAATGCTCCGGGCCTTGGCCTTCATAGCCATGCGGTAACAACATCACAAGACCACAAGCACGGCCCCACTTGGCTTCTCCGGCTGCCAAGAACTGGTCAATCACCACTTGTGCGCCGTTGGCAAAGTCACCGAATTGCGCTTCCCAAACCACCAGCTCATTCGGTGCGGTCGATGCGTAGCCCACTTCAAACGCCAGCACCGCTTCTTCCGACAACACCGTATCCCAGCAGTGGAAACGCGCTTGATCATTTTGCAGATTACTCAATGGGCAGTAAATACCTTCGTCCCATGTTTCGCGGTTCTGATCGTGTAAGGCAGCATGGCGGTGAAAGAAGGTGCCACGATTGACATCCTCACCAGTGAGTCGGATGTTGTAACCCGACATTAACAACGTAGCGTAAGCCAGCGTTTCGCCCATGCCCCAATCCACCGGTAACTTGCCTTCGCCCATGGCGCGCCGATCGTCAATGATCTTCTGCACACGGGACTGCAAGGTGAAGTTAGCTGGAATGTCAGTTAAACGTTGCGACAAGCTTTGCAATTCTTTGAGAGGTACTTTGGTATTACATAGCTCGGTGTAAGGCACGCCTATGTACGGTGTCCAATCAATCGCGAACTTGCTCTTGTAATTGGTGAGTACCGGATCACCTTGCAAACGACCCTCATCAAGTGCTGCGCGGTAATCTTTAATAAACGCGTCTGGTTCTTCAGATTTCAATACGCCCTGCCCAACCAACTTATCGGCATACAGCTTGCGCGTGCCTGGGTGTTGAGCAATCTTTTTGTACATCAGGGGTTGCGTTACCATCGGCTCGTCTTGCTCGTTGTGACCCAACTTACGGAAACAGACGATATCGATAACCACGTCTTTCTTAAATTCCTGACGGAACTCCACGGCGAGTTGAGTCACAAACGCGACAGCTTCGGGATCATCGCCATTGACGTGGAAAATCGGCGCTTCCACCATCTTGAAAATATCGCTGCAATACAACGATGAGCGATAGTCGCGCGGATCGGATGTCGTGAATCCAATTTGATTATTGACGATGATATGCAACGTCCCGCCCGTACCATAGCCGCGTGTTTGCGAGAAATTCAACATCTCTTGGTTCACGCCCTGCCCTGCTACAGCGGCATCGCCGTGAATAATGACGGGCAGCACTTGCGCCCTGCCTGATTCACCGCGCAATAATTGGCGCGCATAAACGGAACCCTCAACAACTGGATTCACAATTTCTAAGTGGGAAGGATTAAACGCAACCGTCAGATGCATCGGCCCACCCGGGGTCGTTACATCGGAAGAAAAACCCATGTGGTACTTAACATCGCCCGCTGAAAGATCAGACGCTTTTTTACCTTCAAACTCATCGAACAACATACCCGGTTGCTTGCCGAGTGTATTAACGAGCACATTAAGGCGGCCGCGATGCGCCATGCCAATAACAATCTCATCAATACCCATTGAACCACCCACACGGATAGTTTCATCCATCGCCACAATCAAGCTTTCACCGCCCTCTAAAGAGAAACGCTTCTGCCCAACGTATTTAGTGTGGAGATATTTTTCGAGTGTTTCTGCCGCAGTTAAGCGTTCTAGTAAACGTTTTTTCTGGTCAACACTATAGGCAGGCGTTGCACGATTCGGCTCAAGACGCTCTTGTATCCAGCGCTTCTGGCCGATATCCGCCATGTACATATATTCAACACCAATCGTGGTGCAATAGGTTTGACGCAGCGATTCCAACACTTCTCGCAGCGTGGCTTGCCCTGGGGTTCCCGCGAAATTTCCCGTGGCAAAAGTTTGGCCTAAGTCTGCTTCGGTAAAGCCGTAATACGATGGCTCCAATTCGTTAATCGCAGGCCGCTCGGTGCGTTTTAAGGGGTCAAGCTGGGCCCAGCGATTACCGAGAAAACGATAAGAGTTAATCAGCTGAAGAACGGCCACTTGCTTCTTATCCGCAACTGCACTCGACGCCATGGGCCGCAACTTACCCAGCTTGGCGCGCTGTGCAAAGGAGGCAACAACAGGCGCATGCGCCACATCATGACCCGTGCCATTGCTGGCACTAGGAAAGTTTTGCAATTTATCGAAATAGTCACGCCACGTGTCGTCCACGGAAGCGGGGTTATCCAGATAGGACTCGTAGAGTTCCTCGATAAAAGGTGCATTTGCACCGAAGAGATACGAGTTGCCGAGCATCTGCTTCATCATATTTATGTCACCTTCTTTCGCGGCACTAGTGTGGCAACGCGGGAATGTTTTAGTGAGTTTTTAGTGAGTCAAGGGGTAAATTTAATTACCGCTTGGTCATTGGGGGAACGTCACGTTTCGTCGCGCCGGTGAACAACTGACGTGGGCGACCAATTTTTTGCTCTGGATCGGAGATCATTTCGTTCCACTGACCAATCCAGCCTACTGTGCGAGCCATTGCGAAAATGCCCGTGAATAGCTGTGTTGGAATACCCAACGCGCGTTGCACAATGCCGGAGTAGAAGTCGACGTTCGGATAGAGTTTCTTCGACACGAAATACTCATCTTCCAGCGCAATCTTTTCAAGCTCAATAGCCAGCTTGAACAAGGGATCATTGTGCAATCCGAGTTCGTTCAATACTTCGTGGCAGGTTTCACGCATCAGCTTGGCGCGTGGATCAAAGTTTTTGTAAACGCGATGACCGAAGCCCATGAGCTTGAAAGAATCGTTCTTATCTTTAGCACGTTTAATGTATTCACCAACGCGAGATACGTCACCAATTTCTTCCAGCATATTGAGGCAAGCCTCATTCGCGCCGCCGTGTGCTGGGCCCCACAGACACGCAATACCAGCTGAGATACAAGCGAATGGATTAGCACCGGAGGAACCTGCCAAGCGCACCGTTGAGGTGGAGGCATTTTGTTCGTGGTCAGCATGCAGAATTAAGATGCGATCTAGTGCGCGAACCAGAACTGGATTTGGCTCGTATTTTTCGCACGGATTGCCAAACATCATGTACATGAAGTTCGCGGTGTAAGAGAGTTCATTTTTCGGATACATGAACGGCTCGCCACGACCATATTTGTAGGCCATCGCCACAATGGTTGGCAACTTAGCGATAAGGCGATGCGCAGAAATATCACGGTGATATTGATCTGAAATATCCATCGCGTCGTGATAGAAAGCCGACAGCGCGCCAACCACACCCACCAAGACCGCCATAGGATGCGCATCACGGCGGAAACCCGAGTAGAAGCGAATCAGTTGCTCGTGCACCATGGTGTGACGTTTGATAATGTTGTCGAACTCTTCATTATCTTTAGCATTGGGGAGTTCGCCTTTGAGAATCAACTGGGCGACTTCCAAGAAGTCACAATTTTGTGCGAGCTGATCAATCGGGTAACCACGATAAAGCAGCACACCTTCGTCACCATCAATGTAGGTAATGGCCGATTTACAGGCCGCAGTGGACATGAAGCCTGGGTCAAAGGTGAACATACCTGTCTTGGCGTAAAGCGAACGAATGTCGATAACATCCGGGCCCACATTGCCGGTCAAGATGGGAAATTCGGTGGTGGTATCGCCAACGATGAGTTTTGCTGTGCGTTCAGTCATGATTTCGTCCTAATCGTAAAGTTGCTAATCAACTCTTCAAAATAATTCAGTTAAGAGAACTTCTTGTTGCTTGCCATCATTGCAATCTACTTTTATTCAGCTTCGCTTAAGTTTTTATGCTGCCTCGCGTGGAACCACACATAACAACTCCACCATCCCCGCCAAACTGGGGTCAGGGCACGTTTTGCGACGCGTGAGATACGCCCAAATATCGTTGTCCTCATGCGTAAGCAAAGACTCAAACTCTGCCACTTGATCTTGCGTCAACGTAGGTAGAACATTGTCTAGAAAAACGCCGAGCGTTAAATCCAGTTCTAACAAGCCGCGCCGACAGTTCCAACGCAACCGGCGTTCCTTTTCAGCATCGACACCTAAGCTATTCGGCATAGTGGAGGATTTGCTTTAAGAATTAAACCGCGCGCCGAACCATGGCATCTTTAATCTTGCCAATCGCCTTCGTAGGATTGAGCCCCTTCGGACACACATCCACGCAATTCATAATGGTGTGGCAACGGAATAAACGATACGGATCGTTTAGGTTGTCCAAACGCTCGTTGGTCGCTTGATCACGCGTATCGGCAATGAAGCGATAGGCTTGCAGCAAACCTGCCGGGCCAACAAATTTGTCTGGATTCCACCAGAACGATGGACACGAAGTTGTGCAGCATGCGCAAAGAATGCACTCGTAAAGGCCATTCAACTCTTCGCGCTCTTCCGGTGTTTGCAGGCGCTCGGTTTCAATCGGCAAATCATTGTTAATCAGATAAGGCTTGATCGAATGATATTGCTTGAAAAATTGCGTCATATCGACGATCAAATCGCGAATTACTGGCAAGCCTGGCAAAGGACGCAACACCACGGGCTGCTGAATATCCTTAATGTCGGTGAGGCAAGCCAAGCCATTTTTACCGTTAATGTTGAAGGCGTCGGAACCACATACGCCTTCACGACATGAACGACGGAAGGCGAGAGAGTCATCGACCGACTTGAGCTTCACCATCGCATCGAGCAATTTCCGATCCGTTGACTCCAGCTCAACCTCAATTTCCTGCATGTAAGGTTTTTCGTCCTTGTCCGGATCGTAGCGGTAAATTTTAAATTTTAAGCTGGCCATTTTTTGTCCTTAAATTCGTGCGGAATTTCGTCTTCTTATCTTCTTAATAAGTACGCTTAATAAGTTCGCTTAATAAGTACGTTTTTTTAGTTCGATAGACTCAACCGTCAGCGGCTGCAAGTTAACCGGCTTGTATTCCAGACGGTTTCCTTCGCGATGCCAGAAAGTATGTTTGAGCCAGTTCGTATCATCACGATCAGGGAAGTCTTCACGCGCTTGAGCACCACGCGACTCTGTACGGGCTTCAGCAGAGACCATCGTGGCCTTGGCGACTTCGATCAGGTTATCCAGTTCCAGGGCTTCGATACGCGCTGTATTGAACACTTGTGACTTGTCTTTAATTTCAGTGCGGCTCACACGCTCCGCCACTTTCATAATTTCTTCAACACCTTTTGCAAGCAGGTCTGGGAAGCGGAACACGCTGCAATGGTCTTGCATGGTGCGCTGCATAGCGAGTCGCACATCGTGTACGCTTTCGCCATTTTTCTGATTGTCTAAACGTGCAATACGCGAAAGAGAAAGATCAGCGGCATCAGCGGGCAAATCTTTATGCGCTTTTGGCATCTTGGCGAAGTCTTCGATGATGCTTTCGCCAGAGGCTTTACCAAACACTAGCAAGTCGAGCAGTGAATTAGTACCGAGACGATTCGCGCCATGTACTGAGGCGCATGCACACTCCCCAGCCGCATAAAAGCCTGGAATAACTTCAGCCAAATTACCATTCTTAGGCGCAACGACCCTACCTGAATAATTGGTCGGAATTCCACCCATTTGGTAGTGGCAAGTTGGCACTACTGGAATCGGCTCTTTGATCGGATCGGAACCCGCGAACTGGATAGAAATTTCACGAATACCCGGCAAACGCTGCATGATGATCTTGGGATCTAGGTGCGTCAGATCGAGCAACACATAATCTTTATTCGGTCCGCAGCCGCGCCCTTCTTTGATCTCAGTCGCCATCGCGCGTGACACCACATCGCGCGATGCCAAGTCTTTGGCATTAGGCGCATAGCGCTCCATGAAACGCTCGCCAGAATTGTTACGCAAGATGCCGCCTTCGCCGCGCACCCCTTCGGTAATCAACACACCCGCACCGGCCACGCCAGTTGGGTGGAATTGCCAAAACTCCATATCTTCCAAAGGTACACCCGCACGTGCAGCCATACCTAAGCCATCACCCGTGTTAATGAAGGCGTTGGTGGAAGAGTAGAAAATTCGTCCTGCACCGCCTGTAGCGAACAAAGTCGCCTTGGCTTGGAAGAGGCAAATTTCGCCGGTTTCCATTTCCATCGCAGTAACGCCCAGCACTTGGCCTTCGGTATCCCGAATAATGTCTAGCGCCATCCACTCTACGAAGAATTGCGTATTTGCGCGCACATTGCGTTGATACAGCGCATGCAACATCGCGTGTCCTGTACGGTCCGCTGCTGCGCAAGAACGACGAACAGGCTTCTCGCCAAAGTTAGACATATGTCCGCCGAACGGACGCTGATAAATTTTGCCGCTATCCGTACGGTCAAACGGCATGCCGTAATGTTCTAGCTCGATGACGACTTCATTGGCCTTGCGACACATGAACTCAATCGCATCTTGGTCGCCTAGCCAGTCCGACCCTTTAACGGTGTCGTACATATGCCATTGCCAGTTATCTTCTTCAGAGTTGCCCAAAGAGGCAGCAACGCCGCCTTGCGCCGCAACGGTATGTGAACGTGTTGGGAAAACCTTGGTCAATACAGCGGTTTTCAAGCCTGCTTCTGATAACTGCAACGCAGCACGTAACCCTGCGCCACCCGCGCCTACAATTACCGTATCAAAGATTCGTTTAGATACTTTCAATTACAGCCTCCAGAGAATCTGCACGGCCCAGCCGGCATTACCAATCAACGCAAGCAGCGTAAGGACATGCAAAGTAAGACGCAGGCCAGTCGATTTCACGTAGTCCATCCAAATGTCACGCACACCTACCCAAGCGTGATACGTCAAACTCACAATGAACAAAAATGTGGCGAAACGCATGGCCGTACTGGCTAAACCTGTCCCCGCAAAAATACCGCGCCAAGAATCATAATCCAGCGGGCTAAGACAAAATATATACACGGCCAAGACAACCGTGTAGAGCGCCATGATGGCGGCTGTGGCGCGTTGAATTAACCAGTCTTTAAAACCGTAATTCGCGCCAACGATAATATCTTTCACCATATTAATTTCGCTCCCAATGCCAGGGTGAAAACCAAGCTGACTAACAGCACAGCCCAAGCACTGCCCCGTGCTTTTTTCAGCTCAACACCGATGCCCATATCAATCAACAAAATACGAATGCCCATGCAAAAGTGGTGCATGTAAGCCCACAACAAGCCAAATAGGATAATTTTGGCAAATGGGCTCGACATGATTTCTTGAAAACGAACGAATGTTTCAGGCGAATAAAGACTAAGGTGCAAGAGATAAATTAAAAAAGGGAGTAATAGAAATAAACCTACCCCACTCACGCGATGCAAGATCGACATAATGCCCGGCAACGGCAACCTGATTGTGATCAGATTGAGATGCTTGGGGCGTACTTTCTTTTTCACTAATTCAGCCATAAGCTATTTCCCTAACTGGTTACTCATTCAATTCATGCTGCTTTACTTACCGCTTCTACTTACTATTATTAGCAACAACCCCTAAAATTCTAATTACCACCAAAACATTAATTATATAACTTTGACACTTCAATTAATTTGGCAAATTAATAACGTTCTCAACAACACATTGCTTCACGAATTTTTCAATTCAATTCATTGTGATAATAATAATCAGCCGTTGCGTACTGGCCTCTACGCCACTCCACGGGCTTGTCGCCATAGGTATAAGTCACCCTTTCCACCTGTAGAAGCGGACTACCTTCCGCAACTTCTAGCAGCTCTGCGGTAGAACGGTCTGCTGCTATGGCGCGTACGCGCTCTTCCGCACGGATTATGCGCACTCCAAAACGAGTCTCAAACAAACTGTAGAGCGAGCCTTGATCTTCTTGTAGGGTTTCTAGCGTTAAACCCTGAAACGTCTCACCCGGAAGGTAGATTTCATCAACTACGACGGGCTTGCCGCTAAACTTTAGCAGCCGCCTGACGATAATGATGGAAGCAGCCAGCGAAATTTGCAAAGTACGCGCCGCTTCTTGTCCCGCTTTAGCGCGCCAGCATTCGAGCGGTACGCTCTGCGGCACACTGACGTGACCTTCATTTTGTACCAGTCGCAAAAAGCGGAAAAACGCCCGTGGGTCACTGTGTGACGCCACATAAGTGCCTTTACCCTGTTTGCGCACTAATAGATTTTCTGCCGCCATTTCATCGATGGCTTTACGAACCGTACCTTGACTAACGGTAAAACGAGCAGCTAATTCAGATTCACTTGGCAACACCTCGCCAGGGCCCCACTCCCCCTTGGAAAGCCCTTGGAGTATCAGGCTTTTTATTTGGCGATATAAGGGACTAAAGGTAGGCGAAACTTGTGACATGGAGCGCATTTCAGCACAAAATGAAGAAGTCGTCTAGATGGCATCTTATGTCTTATATAAGACATAAGATAACTATTGACACAGTAGCAAAAGAATTTTAACATCCTGCGGATGCTTGATTGGGGCTTTTATTAACGCTGAACTAATACTTACCAATACTTATATCGGTGATTAATTTAGTCTCAAGATTCAAATTTAACTGATTAAACCCATTTACCTTAAACACACGTTCTCACCAGCCAACACTTGTTGTTTTTGCGCAGTTTTAATAACCCGTTTTGAACAATCTATTAGGAGTCGTTTCCATGGCCAAAGCCCCTGTTCGTGTCACCGTTACCGGCGCAGCCGGACAAATCGGTTATGCCCTCTTGTTCCGCATCGCCAGCGGTGAAATGCTGGGTAAAGATCAGCCCGTGATTCTGCAAATGCTCGAGCTGCCTATGGAAAAAGCACAACAAGCGCTCAAAGGCGTAATGATGGAACTGGAAGACTGCGCATTCCCATTGCTCGCCGGCATGATCGGTACCGATGACCCCAACGTGGCATTCAAAGATGCCAACATCGCTATGCTCGTTGGCGCACGTCCACGTGGCCCCGGCATGGAACGCAAAGAACTACTGTTGGAAAATGCCAAGATATTCACGGTACAAGGCAAGGCACTCAATGCCGTTGCTGCACGCGACGTTAAGGTTCTGGTTGTTGGTAACCCCGCCAATACCAATGCCTATATCACGATGAAGTCAGCGCCTGACTTACCAAAGAAAAACTTTACCGCCATGCTGCGCTTAGATCATAACCGCGCCATTTCTCAACTCGCTACACGCACAGGAAAAACGGTAACCGATATCGAGAAAATGATCGTTTGGGGCAACCACTCCCCAACCATGTTCCCAGATATTCGCTACACAACCGTCGCTGGTCAAGCTGCACCTGGGCTCGTGAATGACGAAGCGTGGTATCAGAATGAGTACATCCCCAAAGTAGGTAAGCGTGGCGCGGCCATTATCGATGCGCGTGGCGCGTCTTCTGCGGCTTCTGCAGCCAATGCCGCTATCGACCACGTACGCGACTGGGTGTTGGGTACAAATGGCAAATGGGTCACGATGGGTATTCCGTCAGATGGTTCTTATGGCATTCCAGAAGACATTATTTACGGTGTGCCAGTGACCTGCGCTAACGGCGAATACTCCCGTGTTGAAGGCTTGGCCGTTGATGCCTACTCCCGCACGATGATGGATAAAACCTTGGCCGAGTTGCAAGAAGAGCAAGCTGGCGTTGCCAACCTGCTTGGTTAATTGCATAACAAGTTGGCTCAATAAGCCGGCTTATTGTCTTATTTGCTTATTGTCTAACACTGAAACTGAAACTGAGACTAAAAAAATGAAGAAACCAAGAGCGAGGAACCAATGAATTCATCGATTCATTCCCCCGCTCTTGCCTCCACGCTGAGTAAAACGCCTACATCTATTCATCCCTCCGTTGTTTTATATACGGAAGCAAAGCCTTTCCCCGCAATACCCAGTTGTGAGCACTATGCCGGCAGTGAAAAACTGATCGGCAAAGCGCTTGCCTTGCAACAAACGCTCGGGCCTATCTTCGATGTCACGGCTGATTGTGAAGATGGCGCTACCGCAGGCACAGAATCGCAACATGCTGAAATGGTTGTCTCTGCGATTAACAGCGCCGAAAACCGCTACAACCGAGTAGGGACGCGCATCCACGACATTCAGCATCCGCATTGGCGCCGGGATTTGGAGATTATCGTTGGTGGCGCAGGTGAACGCCTTGCCTACATCACCTTACCCAAAGCAGGCAGTAAGCGAGACGTAGAAACACAAATTGCAGCGCTGGTTGAAATCAGTCAAAAAAACGGCCTCGCCAGGCAGATTCCATTACACGTGCTTATCGAAACCCATGGCGCACTCCGCGAAGTCAATGAGATCGCCGCCCTGCCCGGTTTAGAGTCGCTGGATTTTGGCTTGATGGATTTCGTCAGCACCTATCACGGCGCGATTCCCTCATCCGCGATGAAATCACCCAATCAGTTTAATCACCCTTTGGTAGCGCGCGCCAAGTGCGAAATTGCGGTTGCTGCACTGAGCCACGGGCTAGTGCCCTCGCACAATGTCACCACCGAACTGAATGACACGAATGTCGTGCGCAATGACGCGCAACGCGCACGCCAAGAATTCGGTTATTTACGGATGTGGAGTATTCACCCCAACCAAATTCAGCCCATTGTCGAAGCCATGCGCCCCGACTTTGCAGAAGTCGATGAAGCCACCAACATCCTGATCGCCGCACAGGACGCAGCTTGGGGGCCGATTCGCTACAACGCACGCTTGCATGACCGAGCCTCATTCCGGTTTTACTGGGAACTACTACAACGCGCCCAGGCAACGGGCATGGATCTACCCTTGAATGCTCGACAACGATTTTTTGCATAGCTTCTAAAAAAAGTACACCAAACACACCCTAAAGCACATTTACTTTATTTACTTTTACTTATTCACTTACCACCTACGAAAAAGGAAATTGCCATGCTAGAAGCCTACCGCCTGCATGTTGCTGAACGCGCCAATCTGGGTATCCCCCCGCTACCGCTCAGCGCCCAACAAACTGAAGAGCTCGTTGCTCTGCTCAAAAAACCACCTCAAGGTGAAGAAGCTTTCCTCGTTGACCTTATTACCCATCGTATTCCAGCGGGCGTTGATGACGCCGCCAAGGTTAAAGCCGCTTTCTTGAGTGCAGTGTCCAAAGGCACGGAGAAGTGCAGTCTGATTTCGCGTGAAAAAGCCACTGAACTGCTCGGCACTATGTTGGGTGGCTTCAATATCAAGCCGATGATTGACTTGATTGACGACCCCGTGTGTGGCGCAGTCGCGGCCGAGGGTCTCAAGAAAACATTGCTGATGTTTGACTACTTCCACGATGTCAAAGAAAAAGCCGATAAAGGTAGCACCAACGCGATCGCAGTCATGAAATCGTGGGCTGATGCGGAATGGTTCACCTCTCGTCCCGAAGTGCCACAAAGCATGACACTTACCGTACTCAAAGTGACCGGCGAAACCAATACCGACGATCTCTCTCCCGCTCCCGATGCGTGGTCACGCCCCGACATTCCGCTGCACGCATTAGCCATGCTCAAGAACCCACGTCCCGGCATTGAGTCCGACGAGCCTGGAACAATTGGGCCTCTCAAACAACTCGCCGCACTCCAAGCCAAAGGCAATCTGATCGCCTATGTGGGTGATGTCGTCGGCACGGGTTCTTCCCGCAAGTCCGCCACTAACTCTGTACTGTGGTTCACCGGCGAAGACATTCCATTCGTTCCCAACAAACGTTTCGGTGGTGTCTGTCTCGGTACAAAAATCGCGCCGATTTTTTTCAACACCATGGAAGACGCCGGTGCGCTGCCTATCGAAGTGGATGTCTCGAACATGGATATGGGCGATGTGATCGAGTTGCGTCCGCTCGAAGGAAAAGTACTCAAAAATGGCAAAGTGATTGCCGAGTTCACCGTTAAGTCCGAAGTAGTCTTTGACGAAGTGCGCGCTGGTGGCCGTATTCCACTGATTATTGGTCGCGGCCTCACTACCCGCGCCCGTGAAGCGCTCGGCCTACCGCCATCCACCTTATTCCGCCTGCCTCACAGCCCTGCTGACACCGGCAAAGGCTACACACTCGCACAAAAAATGGTCGGACGTGCCTGTGGCCTGGCGGACAACATTGGTATTCGTCCCGGTACCTACTGCGAGCCAAAAATGACCACCGTCGGTTCGCAAGACACCACTGGCCCGATGACGCGCGACGAGCTGAAAGACCTCGCCTGCTTAGGCTTCTCCGCCGATCTAGTGATGCAGTCCTTCTGCCATACCGCTGCTTACCCCAAGCCTATCGACGTAAAAATGCACCATGAGTTGCCTACGTTCATTTCCACACGCGGCGGCGTCAGCTTGCGTCCCGGTGATGGCGTAATTCACTCGTGGCTCAATCGCCTACTCTTGCCTGATACTGTAGGCACAGGCGGCGATTCACACACCCGCTTCCCCATTGGCATCTCCTTCCCCGGCGGCTCCGGTCTTGTTGCTTTCGCGGCCGCCACCGGCGTCATGCCGCTGGACATGCCTGAATCCGTACTAGTGCGCTTCAAAGGCGAAATGCAGCCCGGCATCACCCTACGTGACTTGGTCAACGCCATCCCGCTCTACGCCATTCGTCAAGGCCTGCTCACCGTTGAGAAAAAGGGCAAGAAAAACATTTTTTCTGGCCGCATTCTTGAAATTGAAGGCTTGCCCAAGCTGAAAGTGGAACAAGCGTTTGAGTTTTCCGACGCCTCGGCAGAACGTTCTTGCGCGGGTTGCACAGTGCATCTTGATAAAGAACCGATCATCGAATACATGACCTCCAACATCACGCTCATGAAGTACATGATCGCCAACGGCTATCAAGACAAGCGCACCTTGGAACGTCGCATTAAAGCGATGGAAGCTTGGATTGCCAAGCCTGATCTACTCAAAGGCGATCCTGATGCCGAGTACACCACCATCATCGACATTGATCTGGCCGACATCAAAGAACCGATCCTTGCCTGCCCGAACGATCCAGACGATGTGAAGGAACTGAATGAAGTTGCCGGTGAAAAGATTGACGAAGTGTTCGTCGGTTCCTGCATGACCAACATCGGCCACTTCCGCGCAGCCAGCAAGCTGCTTGAAGGTAAAACGGATATTCCAGTCCGCCTCTGGGTTGCTCCGCCAACCAAGATGGATCAACAAGTGCTCACCGAAGAAGGCCACTACGGCGTCTTAGGGCGTACCGGCGCACGCATGGAAATGCCGGGCTGCTCGCTGTGTATGGGTAACCAAGCACAGATCAAAAAAGGCAGTACCGCGATGTCCACCTCAACGCGCAACTTCCCTAACCGTCTGGGTATCGATACGCGCGTCTATCTCGGGTCCGCTGAACTCGCCTCCATCTGCGCCTTACTGGGAAAAATTCCCACGATGGAAGAGTACATGGCCAACATCGGCGTTATTAACAAAGATAGCGACAAGATTTACAAGTACATGAACTTCGACAAAATTAAGGAATTTAGTGACGTTGCTGATTCGGTAAAAGCTTAAGTTTAATTACCAAATCAAGCAATTAAAAGCGGCCCAACCTTTCGTGGTTGAGCCGCTTTTGCTTTTTTCAGGACTTCTTTTTAGAGAGAAACCCACAAAGAATTTTATAACTTTGGTAATAGTGGATTGACACCGCCCCACATTTTCTATTGAATCATAAGCACTTATCGCCTTACATTTGTACAGCCTTTGATGAACTTACCGTATGCTCTTTCATCAATCCATTGGTTCGAAAAATAGAGGAGCAGCTGTCCATGGCGTCGCTAGAATCATCTCCACATCCGTTCGTTTTTAAAGTAAAAAACAGCGACGAACTCGGCTTTCGTGCTCCCGCTGCCGATGGGATTGCCTTGCGAACTATCGCGCGATCTTTAAACGATGGCATGCAAAAAGAAGCTATCGTTTTCTACGGGCCAACCAACGTGGCTTGGCGCATGGTGTGTGACGAAGGTCCTTACATCAATGGCACAGACATCGCCCCCTTTTCCATCGCGTTTTTTACCGCCGGATTAGCGTTCAGCTTCATGACGGAAATTCTTGCCCTCGCCAAGCATCGCGGCATCGAAATTCGCGAAATTGAGTTTGTGCAAGACAATCACTACAGCATGGAAGGCTCTGCCACCAAAGGCACGATGCTGGCCAATGCACAGCCCGTTGATTTAGATGTGCGTATTTATGCCAATGCAGACATGGGCACGCTCCACGATCTCATCACCTCAGCTTCCATCGCCTCTCCCGCCGGCGGACTACTGCGCGCTGCCTTAGCAACAGAATTCACTTTAACGGTGAATGGCGAAAATATTCCTACCGGACGCGTCGCCGCTTATCCCGGCAAAGTCGGTGCGGATCCTGAAGCCTGTTTTGATAAAGCTCAACCTTATCTCCACCCCGACATTCCCAATAACATCAACGAAAAACTCGCCGCCGCCAAAAGTTTATTCAACATAGAAGGCGGCGCGGGGAGCAGCTTGCAGAGCGAACAAAAACGTTTAGTTCATGTTCGAGGCGTCTGCCGATTGCGGCCGGACGGCCTCAAAGAAGTGCGTGTGCAACTTCTGAAACCACTTGGGAGCGTATTCCGGTTTTTGTCCGACGACAGCGAACATATGGGTGGCGGCGGACGCGCACCCTCCGGCCTATCGTATCTCTCTGCGGGGCTAGCGTTTTGTTACATGACGCAGCTACGTCGCTATGCACATATCACCAAAAAAACACTCGGTAGTCACCGCATTGTGCAAGACACCCGCTTTAGCCCACCGGGCGCATCCGCCACCACAGGTAAAGTAGGCCGTGCCGATCGCGTCGTGACCCATGTGCATATCAACACCCCTGAAGGCCCCGACTTTGCCCGCACCCTCGTGGATATGGGCTACCAAACCTGCTTTCTACAAGCCGTTTGTAGAAACGTGGTGAAAACCCGAACTCGCGCCCACAAGCCTGAGGATGTGACCCCTCCCCCATCGTAGTGTCGTAGTAGTTTGTAGGGCATAGTTTGCGTATCCTGCGTTTTCAGCTATAAAGTCACGTGCTTAAATCACGACAACTGCTGATAACTTTCAAAGACGCTAGCGCTAACGCTAACCGCCCTTTCCGGAGCCACTATGTCCTCGATTCAATCGTCACCGCATCCCCTCGTCTTTAAAGTTCAGCATCCAGAATCATTAGGTAGCGACGCACCCAACAACGAGGGCATCGCTATTCGCACCATCGCCCGTGCCTTAGAAGGCATGCAAAAAGAAGCCATCGTCCACTACGGCCCCACCAATACTGCATGGCGCATGGTTTGCGACGAAGGCCCCTATCTCAACGGCACCGACCTCGCCCCCTTCCCCCTCGCGTTTTTCACGGCGGGGCTGGCGTTCAGCACCCTATCCGAAATACTCGCACTCGCTAATGCGCGCAACATCACCATTCGTGATATCGAATTCATGCAAGAGAACCGCTACGGTATGGAAGGCTCAGCACTAGCAGGAACCATGACAGGCAGCGCATTACCTGTCGAACTGAATGTACGCATCGATTCGGATGCCGACGCAGCCGCCATCGACGACCTGCTTATCGCCGCCGTCGGCGCCTCCCCCGCCAACGGACTTCTGCGTGAAGTGCTTGTGAGCGAATTTGCTTTAATTGTGAATGGCAAACGCATCTCAACAGATCGCGTTGCCCCCTATGCCGGTCACGAAGCAACCGACCCTGCACACAATGACTATCAAGCGTTTGAGACAGCGCAACCCCATAGCAACCCGAGTATCCCCAACAACATCATCGAAAAAATCTCCACCGCCAAAACACTCATGGGTGTAGAAGGAGGCGCAGGAACCAGCCTCGCCGCAGAACAAAAACGCGAACTACAAGTGCGAGGAATTTGCCGCCTGAGACCCGACGGACTAAAAGAAATACGTGTCCAACTCCTCAAACCCATCGGCAGCGTATTTCACTTTTTAGCCGACGACAGCGAACTCCTTGGCGGTGCAGCCCGCGCACCCAGCGGCCTCGCCTACCTCTCTGCGGGCATCGCCTTCTGCTACCTCACACAAATCGGCCGCTACACGCACATCGTCAAAAAGCAACTCGATAGCTACCGCATCACCCAAGACACCCAATTCAGCAAACCCGGTGCTTCTGGTGGAACCGGCAAAGCAGGAACCGCAAAAGCCGTTGTCACCCACGTCTATCTCGACACACCGGAAGGCGACGAATTCGCTCGCAAGCTCATCGACATGGGCGAACAAACCTGCTTCCTCCACGCCGCGTGTCGTGAAGTAGTCAAGACCAAAATTCGTACTAATTGGGTAGGCGAAACAACGCAGGAAAACACAGCGAATTAGAAATAAAAGCGGCTCGATTATTTTTGCTGGTTTTGAATCAGTGGAAAAAGCTTTAGGAATAACTGATGCTCATGCCCCAACCGCGGCACCCAGCACAACCGCCTTCCCACACACGTAACAAGCTGGCTAATCCGGATTTTCACGCATAGAAGCATTTCATTTGGAATATTACTAAGCTTCAAGTACATTACGGGCACTCCAAAACAGTCACCCTCAAAGACTTAGTCCGCTCATAGATACTCATCATGTCTAATCCGTTTTTTGACCATCCAATCCTAAACTCTCCCTATTCGAGTCCTACAAAGCATTGGGAACTGGATGATGATGGTCAGCCCACGCAAAAAACTGAACCAACCCGTCGCCCTGCTAAGTTCATCACCCCGATTCCGAAACCGAAAAAACGCAAAAAGGGGGCTGAACAAGAGAGTTTTCTATTTCAAGAAGGCCAAGGGCTTTCCACAAAAGAACAGCAATACGATCCCACTTCCATCATTAATGAAGTGCGTGGCCATGTGGGTTCTTGGCGCTCGCTGCCAAACCCCAACCAATGGCAAGTCACGCCGGAAACGGCACGACTGCTCCAACACTGGCGTGATTACAAATTTAGCGACATCCGTCCTTTCTTCTGCCAAATCGAGGCTGTAGAAACCGCAATCTGGCTAACCGAAGTTGCGCCTCAGTCAAAAAACGGAAAGCGTCTACTCGAACACCTCGTCTTAGCCAATCGAGACGCCAATCCCCAACTCATGCGGCTCGCCCTGAAGCTCGCCACTGGCGCTGGCAAGACCACAGTCATGGCTATGCTCATCGCTTGGCAAACCATCAATGCGGTACGGCGTCCGGCCAGCAAACATTTCACACGTGGCTTTTTAATTTGTGCGCCCGGGCTAACCATCAAAGACCGACTACGCGTGCTTCAACCTAATGATCCAGACAGCTACTACAAGGATCGTGAGCTGGTACCGAGCGACATGCTAGATGAGATTAGCCGCGCAAAAATCGTCATCACCAATTATCACTCCTTCAAATTGCGCGAGCGCATCGAACTTTCCAAGGGTGGACGGCAACTGCTTCAAGGCCGAACCGGCGAAGCACCCCTAACGCTCGAAACAGAAGGCCAGATGCTCCAGCGCGTAATGCCCGATCTAATGGGCATGAAAAACATACTCGCCATCAACGACGAAGCACACCATTGTTACCGCGAAAAGCCACAAGAGCCGGACGATGAAGCACTGAAATCTGACGAGAAAAAAGAAGCCGAGAAAAATAACGAAGCGGCGCGCCTGTGGATTTCCGGCCTTGAAGCCGTTAACCGCAAACTTGGATTGAGTCAGGTGATAGACCTGTCTGCGACGCCATTTTTTCTCCAAGGTTCAGGTTACGCCGAAGGCACTTTGTTCCCATGGACCATGAGCGACTTCTCTCTCATGGATGCCATTGAGTGCGGCATCGTCAAGTTGCCGCGCGTACCCGTCGCCGAAAACATTCCCGGCGAAGAGATGCCGATGTTCCGCAATCTCTGGGAGAACATCCGTAAAGACATGCCCAAAAAGGGGCGCGGCCAAGGCGAAGAGCTTGACCCGCTCAAGCTCCCCACTCGATTACAGACGGCACTCCAAGCCTTGTATGGGCACTACGAGAAAACTTTCAAGCTCTGGGAAGGCAAGGGCATCAAAGTTCCTCCCTGCTTTATTATCGTCTGCCAGAACACCGCAATTTCAAAACTTGTTTACGACTTCATTTCTGGCTTCCATCGCAAGAATGAAGATAACAGCACAACGCTCGAAAACGGCCGTCTCGCCTTATTCCGCAATTTCGACGACACCACCGGCGCACCCTTGCCGCGTCCCAACACACTCCTCATCGACAGCGAACAACTCGAAGCCGGCGATGCGCTCGATGATAACTTCCGCAGCATGGCTACCGACGAGATCGAACGCTTTCGCCGTGAAATCGTCGAGCGCAGTGGCGACGCACGGGCGGGCGACAACATCACCGACCAAGAATTGCTACGCGAAGTCATGAATACCGTCGGCAAGCCCGGCCAGTTGGGCGGCGCAATCCGCTGCGTGGTTTCTGTGTCCATGCTCACTGAAGGCTGGGACGCCAACACCGTCACCCACGTGCTTGGCATCCGCGCCTTCGGCACGCAACTCCTTTGTGAGCAAGTCATTGGACGCGCCCTACGCCGCCAGTCTTACGAGTTGAATGAAGAAGGTCTGTTCAACGTCGAATACGCCGACGTATTCGGCATCCCCTTTGACTTCACCGCCAAGCCCGTCATCGCCCCGCCGCAACCGCCGCGTGAGACCGTGCAAGTCAAGGCCATGCGCCCAGAGCGAGACGGCCTCGAAATCATCTTCCCGCGTGTTGAAGGCTATCGTGTGGAATTGCCAGAAGAACAGCTCAAAGCCGATTTCAACGACGAATCCACACTTGTTCTCACCCCCGATCTTGTCGGCCCCACTATTACACGCAATTCCGGCATCATCGGCGAAGGCGTCGATTTGAGTCTCGCTCATCTCGAGAACATTCGGACTGCCCAGCTCGCCTTCCACTTGACCCAACGACTGCTCTACACCAAGTGGCGCGACCCCGGCGAAGCACCCAAGCTTCACCTGTTCGGCCAATTGAAGCGCATCACCCAGCAATGGCTGGACACTTACCTAATCTGCAAAGGCGAAACTTCCCCTGCGCTGCTCATGTATCAAGGGCTGGCTGACATGGCCTGCAACAAGATTACCGCAGCCATCACGCGCCAATTTCTCGGCGAGCATCCTATCAAGGCGCTGCTGAATCCTTACAACCCAGTGGGTTCCACCAAGAACGTCCGTTTCAACACCTCAAGAGCCGACCGCTGGGAAACCAACGGGCCGCCGCCAAAATGTCATATCAACTGGGTGATTCTCGATAGCGATTGGGAAGCTGAGTTCTGCCGCGTGGCCGAGGCACATCCGCAAGTGCGCGCCTACGTGAAGAACCACGGCCTCGGGTTCGAAGTCCCCTATCGCTACGGCTCTGAAACACGGCGCTATTTACCCGACTTCATCGTACTGGTGGATGACGGCCACGGGCCGGACAATCCCCTGCATCTCATCGTCGAGATCAAAGGCTATCGTCGGGAAGATGCTAAGGAAAAGAAATCGACCATGGATACCTACTGGGTGCCTGGCGTGAATCAACTCGGCATCCATGGGCGCTGGGCTTTCGCCGAGTTCACCGACATGTTCCAAATGCAGGACGACTTCGCCGCCAGGATAGAAACCGAATTTAATAAAATGATTGAAAACATAACGCCATAAGCCTGATGCGAACCAAATATCTTGGGCAATCGCTAAATTAATGCCCACAGGCCCAACGGAGAACCAATGTGAAAACAGAAGTCGTCAAATCGCTGACTGATCAATTCGAAGCACATGCCCAGAAAACTGAAAGTGGTGTCGAATATTGGCTCGCACGCGACATTCAACACCTGTTGGGATATGCCGATTGGCGAAATTTTATCGCTGTCGTAACTAAGGCCAAGACCGCATGCGAGGTATCGGGCCATCCAATTTCTGACCATTTTGTTGAGGTCACCAAAATGGTTGATCTCGGCTCCGGTAGTCAGCGCGAGATCGACGACCTGATGCTAACCCGCTATGCCTCCTATCTAGTCGCTCAAAATGGTGACCCGAAAAAGCAAGAGATCGCGTTCGCCCAAACTTATTTTGCCCTGCAAACACGGCGCGCCGAACTGATCGAGCAGCGTCTGTTGGAGTCTGAGCGCGTGCAGGCCCGCAAGAAACTGTCGGCTACCGAGAAGGAACTGTCTTCCATCATTTACGAACAGACCAGCGGTAACCAGGACTTTGCGCTGATCCGCAGCAAAGGCGACCATGCACTCTTTGGCAAATCCACCCAAGCCATGAAAGCTCAGTGGCAAGTGCCAGACAACCGCCCACTGGCGGACTTTGCACCAACCATCATCCTCAAAGCCAAGGACTTCGCCACCGAAATCACCATTTTCAATGCCCTGCAACACCAGATGGACACCGAAGCCGCCATCTCCAACGAACACATAACCAACAACAAAGCAGTGCGTAAGACCCTGCTGGAACGCGGCATCCGCCCCGAAAGCCTACCCCCCGCTGAAGACGTGAAGAAAGTCGAACGACGGCTCAAAGCTGACGATCAAAAATCTCTGAAGAAACCCGACGCTCTCGAATCCTGAACCCCAATCCCATGGCCAAAAAACCCGCAACCCCTAAAACCGTCGAAACGCTCAATCACGACGACGCCCGCCGCAAGAACATTCCGACGGCGGAGTTTCAATCGGTGCTCGACAAAGAACAGCAAGACCCAAAGAAGGTGCGTTACCCACGTAATACCGATCTCGACCCACAACTGGTCTGGCGCGGCAAGGACGAGCAGGACTGGAGCGACCTCGTCGTCCACGCCCCGCCGCTCTACATTCAGGAGAAGGTGCACCCCAAGGCGTTGATCGACGATCTGCTGCGCGAGACCA
>Ga0209181_10001822_pt1 | contig 35980 bp, 30 predicted proteins | sample MAT05_FD_187208 | JGI IMG/M metagenome (GOLD analysis project Ga0209181, IMG submission 187208) | Freshwater microbial communities from Lake Fryxell liftoff mats and glacier meltwater in Antarctica - MAT-05 (SPAdes) (version 2) | ecosystem: Environmental > Aquatic > Freshwater > Ice > Liftoff... | reverse complement strand
GGTGCCGAGTGGATCGCTCTATGCGGTGACCGTGCTGACGCAGCCGGGGACTCCGACGCAGACTTGTGTGGTCACCAATGGCAGCGGCACCATCGGCGCGGCCAACGTCACCAACGTCACGGTGGCTTGTAGCAATAACAACGTAGCGCCGACGATCTCGGCGGTGGCAGTCACGCGTCGCTCAGGCGATCTGGTCTCGAACTCGACCATTGCCAATGTCAACGATGCTGAAGACGCGGAGAACACGCTGGCGGTCACCGCCAACGGTCTTGCGTCGGCCACGGTGAACGGCGTGACGGTGAGTGGTATCTCAGTCAGCGCCGCGGGCGTGGTGACCGCCAATGTGGTTGCCGCTTGTGGCGCTACGACGGCGAACTTCACCTTGCGAGTCACCGATGCCGGTGCCTTGTTTGCAGAAGCCACGCTCACGGTGACGGTGGATGCGAACTTGGCGCCGGTGTTGACTTACACCAGCCCGCAAAGTGTGGTTATTGGTCAGGGACTGACGATCAACCCGGCGACGGGCCCGTCGGATACCGGCCCGATCAGCAGCATCACGCTCCTGAGTCAGGGTACTTACACCGGTGGAATTAGCGTCAACAACACCACCGGCGTGGTCACGCTGACTTCTGCGGCGCCGGCGGGAACGCACACCTTGACGATTCGGGCGGCGGACAGTTGTTCGTTGAATACCGATGCGACGATTACGCTGACGGTGACGCCGTCCGCAAATCTGTCGATTGTTAAGCAGAGTTCTTTGGCACTGCTGCAGGGCGGCATGATGCAGTACACGATCACAGCGACGAACCCGGGTCCGAGCGCGGTCACTGGCGCACGTATCCAGGACACCTTCGCTGGCAGCTTGAGCAATGTGACCTGGACCTGTGCAGTCACCAACTCGGCGACCTGTACCGCCAATGGCAGCGGTAACATCGATCAATTGGTGAACTTGCCAGCGAACTCGACCGTGGTTTACGCAATCACGGCGACCGTGGCCCAACCGCTGCCGCAGTCGATCAGCAACACGGCAACGATCACAGCGCCGGTTAACGTCCCGGATCCAGTGGTGGGCAACAACACGTCGACCGTCGTCGACCAGTTGTTCCTGTTCCGCGACGGTTTCGAGGACTTGGTTTCGATCGTGGCATCGACGTCGAGCCTGCCGTTGGCACGCGTCGGCATCACCGAAAGCCTGTTGCTCTCGCGTGACGCGGCGGCGCTGGCTGGTACAGATGCGCGAGCGGTGGAATTTGCCGCATTCGACATCGATGGCACCTTTGCCGTGGTTCAGGCGCGGCGGGTAGGTGGCGAGCTGCAAGTGCGTCTGTTGCAGCGCAATCGAAACGGGTCCTGGATGGTCGGTGACTGGTCGGCACTGGGCACCTCAGCGCTCAGCTTCGAGTGGAGCAACCAGAGTGCCGCTGCTGGCAGCTTGGTCGTCACCGCATTGCGCTTCGGCTTCTGATTGCAATAAGTAGGGTCCAAGGGACGGGCCTCACGGCCCGTCCCTTTTTTTTGGTGCGCCCGGCAGGGCGCAACTGCTTGGAGGTGAAAGTCCTCTACGCGGCGGGTTTGAGAAACTTCTAGCCGAAGGCCAAAGATTCCGCGGCGCAGTAGCGGCACGAACGAAGGCTGCGCGCGCGCTCACATCAGTTCTGTATCCCAAGTCGATGCTTAAGACGGCGTCAGCGGCGATCAGCGACACACACACACGCGCGTGGAAAGCCGGCGTTTGCGCCATTCAATCTGGCATGACTCAGCGACGCCGCGACCGCCACGGACGATGGCCGCCGCAAAGGCTTAACAGTGCTGCGATGGGCCGCACCACCACCCATTCAGAAGGCAGCATTCCCCGGCGTGCGCGGGTAGGGGATCACATCGCGCACATTGCTCATGCCGGTGACGTACGCAATCAGGCGTTCGAAACCGAGTCCGAAACCCGCGTGCGGCACGCTGCCGTAGCGGCGGAAATCCCGGTACCACTGGTAATGCGCGGGATCCAGGCCGAACTTGATCATGCGTGCGTCGAGATGGTCTAGGCGTTCTTCGCGCTGGCTGCCACCGATGATTTCGCCGATGCCGGGTGCCAGCACATCCATCGCCGCCACCGTGCGACCGTCGTCATTGAGGCGCATATAAAAGGCCTTGATCTCTTCGGGATAGTTCATCACTACCACCGGCCGGCCGACGTGTTCCTCGGTGATATAGCGCTCGTGTTCAGTCTGCAGATCGGCGCCCCAGTGCACGGGGAATTCAAAGGCTTTGCCAGACTTCTCCAGAATTTTAACTGCCTCTGTGTAATCCATACGCACGAAGTCTGACTGCGCCAGATTCTCCAGCCGCGCAATCACGCCTTTCTGAATGCGATCGTCGAAGAACTTCAGATCTTCGCCACAGCGATCGAGCACGTCCTTGAACACGCTCTTCAGCATGGCCTCGGCGAGCGTCGCGTCATCGTTCAAATCGCCGAAGGCAATTTCCGGCTCGATCATCCAGAACTCAGCCAAGTGCCGTGGCGTGTTCGAGTTTTCCGCGCGGAAGGTGGGGCCAAAGGTGTAAACCTTGCTGAGCGCTAGGCAATAACCCTCAACGGCAAGCTGGCCGGAAACCGTCAGATAGGCTTCCTTGCCGAAGAAATCTTCATTGAAGTTGATCTTGCCGCTCTCAGTGCGTGGCAGATTGGTCAGATCGAGCGTGGACACACGGAACAACTGACCGGCGCCTTCGCAATCGCTGGCGGTGATGATCGGCGTGTTGATCCAGCAAAAGCCTTCGCTGTCCAGAAAGCGATGAATGGCTTGCGCGATCGCATGGCGCACGCGTGTCACGGCGCCGAAGGTGTTGGTGCGCGGGCGCAAATGCGCGACTTCGCGCAGGAATTCGTAGGAATGCGCTTTCGGCTGAATCGGATAGCTTTCCGGGTCCTCGACCATGCCAATCACGCGCACGCTTGCCGCTTGGATCTCGAAAGCTTGGCCGTGACCCTGCGAGCGTACCAAGACGCCATCGGCTTCCACCGAACAGCCGCTGCTGAGGTGCTGGATTTCGCTCGCGTAGTTGGCGAGATTGGCTGGCGCTACGATCTGTAGATTGCTCATGCAGGAGCCATCGTTGATTTGCACGAAGGAAATGCCGGCCTTGGAATCGCGGCGCGTGCGCACCCATCCTTTCACCGTGATTGTGCTGCCTTCGCTCGCCTTGCCTGCCAATGCATCCTTGACCGATACCCACGCCATTGACTTGAATCCTGGAAGTAGTAGCCGCATTCACGGCAGAGGCGGTGATGATATGCGAAGCTTCGCCGGCCTGAGGATGGGTCGGTGGAGCGGCCGATCCCTACCAACCACATTAGGAACAGTCAAATGACCATCAGCCTCACTGAAGCCGCCGCGGCGCGCGTGCGCCAGTTCGTCGCGGCCAAGGACGACGCCATCGGACTGCGCTTTGGCGTGCGCAAGAATGGTTGCAGTGGCTGGGCCTACACGGTAGACGTGGCCATGAATGCCAGCGACGACGATGCCGTTTTCGAACAGCACGGCGTTAAAGTCGTGATTGATTCAAAAAGCTTGGCAGTGGTTGACGGCACAGAGATCGATTTCACGCGCCAGGGATTGAACCGCGTTTTTACCTTCCGCAACCCCAAAGTCGTGGGTGAATGCGGTTGCGGCGAGAGCTTCTCGGTGGATCGCGCGGCAATTTAGCGTGCTCTCGCGCGCCTTTGAAATGAGTGCGCGAAAGCGAGCATAAGCAGGACGCTTCAGGACCGCAAAGGAAAAGCGAAAAGGAAGCGACGTGGTGCGTGCTGTAAAGGCGAGGGCGAGGCTCGGGCGGAGGGCGTGCTTAAGTTGTTGGTTGCAATGAGTATTTGTTAACGCAAAGACCGCGGCCCACTTGACGCAGGCACCGTTCGCGCCCTTCTTCGCGTCCTTTTCTGCATTTCCTCCGATCTCCTCCGCGTCCCGCTGTACGCTCTTTCCTTCGGAAGTCCTTCGCAACCATACATCCAGCATTAATTGAGCGCAGCCAAGCGCCTTGCCCAACGCGCGCGTAGCCATTAGAATCCGCGCCCCCGTCTAGCCCGTCTGGACGGTGACCTCGCTTCACCGGAACGTCCGGGAAGCTTTAATCCGTGAGGAATTTCATGCGTCATTACGAAGTGGTTTTTCTGGTCCACCCGGACCAGAGTGAGCAAGTGCCTGCGATGATCGAGCGTTATCGCACGATGATTGAGACCGATGGCGGTACCATCCACCGTCTGGAAGATTGGGGCCGTCGCCAGTTGGCGTACCCGATCGAGCGCCTGCTGAAAGCGCATTACATCATGCTCAATATCGAATGCTCGGCCGGCGCTCTGAAAGAGCTGCAGGATGCCTTCCGCTTCAATGACGCCGTGTTGCGTCATTTGATCATCGCGATGAAGGAAGCGGTCACCGAGATGTCAGCGATCATGAAGACCAAGGACGAGAAGCCGCGCCGTCGTGATGACGACAGCAGCGACTCCGCACCCGCCGCCGTTGCCGCCGACGATGACGTCAGCGCCGACGCGTCCGCCTGAAGCCTTTAGGAGAATCGAGACATGTCGCGTTTTTTCCGCCGCAAAAAGTTCTGTAAGTTCACCGCAGAGGGCATTGCCCACATTGATTACAAAGATCTGAACCTCCTGCGTCAGTACGTGAGTGAGACCGGCAAGATCGTGCCGAGCCGTATCACCGGCACGCGTGCAAGATTCCAGCGCCAGCTCGCTACCGCCATCAAGCGTGCGCGTTTCCTGTCGCTGATCTCGTACACCGACAGTCATTGAGGAATGATCCATGGACGTGATCCTGCTTCAGAAAGTCAAGAATCTCGGAAATCTGGGCGATAAGGTCCGCGTCAAGCCGGGCTATAGCCGCAACTTCCTGATTCCCTACGGCAAAGCGGTTCCGGCCACGGCCGCGAACTTAGCTGAGTTCGAAACCAGTCGCGCAGCATTTGAAGCGCGCGCCAACGAGACCCTGGCCGCTGCGCTCGCGCGCAAAGCCAAGCTCGACGGCAATTCGATCACGATTAAGGCCAATGCCAGTACCGAAGGCAAGTTGTATGGCTCGGTCGGCCCGCGCGAGATCGCCGAAGCCTTCACTGCGGCCGGTATGCCGTTGGAGAAGTCCGAGGTCATCATGAGCGAAGGTCCGCTGCGTAAGCTCGGCGAGAACGATGTCGAAGTGCATCTGCATGCCGATGTACACACCACGGTGAAAGTGCTGATCGTTCCGGAATCCTGATTCAAGCTGTCATCGACCCGGCGCCTATCCATGGCGCCGGGTTTTTTTTGCCCAAATTTTTGCCCGATAGATGCAGCCTTGCCCCGTAATCTTTGCGCATAGGCTCAAACCAATAGGCGACGGATGCCTGCCGTACGTCCAAGCGCTTGCGAACGAATCCAGGAAGAACTGGCCGGCCGATCGCGTGCGATATGCTGAAGCCTGCATCCACCGAGCGAGTGCCACGTGTCCAAGCCGTATGCTGCGCTTCTGCGTGGAATCAATGTCGGCAAGGGCAAGCGCATTGCCATGGCGGATTTGCGCTCGCTGCTGGAAGACCTGGGTTTTACGGCGGTCAAAACATTGCTGAATAGCGGCAATGTGGTGTTTAACGCGCAAACCGAAGCGCCCGATCGGCTGGCCCTCCGCATCGAAGCCGCTGTCTTGGCGCGCGTGGGATTCAGTTCGCGCGTCACGGTGCTTTCGGCCGCTGATCTGCAAGCCATTCTGGACGAGAACCCACTGGCCGAAATTGCTGACGACGCGTCGCGCTATCTGATTGCTGTGCTCAGATCGGCCGAGGATTTGATGCGTGCGCAAGGCTTGATGGCGAAGGATTGGTCGCCAGAACGCATGATTGCTGGCACGCGAGTGATCTATTTGTGGTGCGCGCGCGGCATCCTTGAAAGCGGCATGCTGGATCTGATCGGCAAGGTCTTCGGCGAGCGCGCGACCACACGCAATTGGGCCACATTGGGCAAGTTGAACGCGTTGATGACGGCGCGCGGCTAGTCGATGGCCGTTGCCGCGCAGCGCTCCCCACGCTTTGTGCGAGATCAATCCAGCGCTTCGCCCGCCACGCTTTGTGGACGAGCAATCCAGCACTGCGCTCCTCTCTCCCACGCTTTTTTGGGGTTAGAGTTGGGGGCGAGGTTGCTCTTCACACGCGTCGCGCAAAACTCACTGGATTGGCGCTTCAGCATGCTTCTCGCCAATCGGTTTGAGGCACTTTGCCTTCGATGCACTTAAGCTTTGTGGCTTAAAAATCAAACACGTACGCTACTGCGCACGATCACGTACTCTGAATCACGATGTTTGGGAAGCCAATGGATTTGTTGCGCGCCTGACGGCTCAAGCGGGCGGCGACTTTGCGCGCGATCTCGCGATAGGTTTCTGCGATCTTGGAGTCCGGCGCTGCAATCACCGTGGGTGTGCCGGCATCGGATTCCGCACGAATACGAATGTCCAGCGGCAAGCGGCCAAGGAAAGTGACATCGTATTCCTGCGCCATGCGCTCACCACCGCCGCTGCTGAAAATGGCTTCTTCGTGGCCGCACTGGCTGCACACATGGGTGCTCATGTTTTCTACGATGCCGAGCACAGGAACGGCGACTTTCTCGAACATTTTCAATCCCTTGCGGGCATCGAGTAGGGCGATATCCTGCGGCGTGGTGACAATCACAGCGCCAGAAACAGGCACGCGCTGGCATAGCGTGAGTTGGATATCGCCGGTGCCGGGTGGTAGGTCGACGATCAAATAGTCGAGGCCTTCCCACGCGGTTTCGTTCAGCAACTGCTGCAGGGCCTGCGTCACCATGGGGCCGCGCCAGATCATCGGCGTGTCCTCCTCGATCATGAAACCGATCGACATCACTTGAACGCCGTGACCCATTTTGGGCACGATGACCTTGCCGTCGCGTGTGTCTGGCTTGCCAGAAATGCCGAGCATCCGTGGCTGACTGGGGCCATAAATATCGGCGTCGAGCACACCCACGCGCGCGCCTTCCGCCTGCAAAGCCAGCGCCAGATTCGCCGCCGTGGTGCTCTTGCCCACGCCGCCTTTACCGCTGGCGATGGCAATGATGTTCTTGACCTCCGGCAGCGGCGTCAGCCCCTGCTGCACCTTGTGCGCGATCACCGACCAACCCACGTGTACGGTGGCGCGGCTGATGCGCGGGTCGGTTTTCAAAGCAGCTTCGATTTCGGCGGCGAATGGCGCGCAAAAGCTCTGCGCGGGATAGCCCAACTGAATTTCGACCGCGACATTGCCGCCGTCGACACCGATGCCACGAACCGAGGCCGCACTGACCAGATCCTGGCCGTGATGCGGATCAATGATTGCGCGCAGGATCTGGCGCACCTCTTCTTGGGTGATGGCGCTCATGGGCTCGCTCCGTCGAATCTCGTGGCCGCGCAGCATAGCCTTGTAGGCCTCGCGGGAATGCCGATTCGTGCGTTCGATTGGCGAGGCGGAACAGGGGGCGGCCTAGCCGCCCGGCGGGGGACTCTGCGCGAGTTTGCGTGCCTTGGCGCGCGCGATGGCTTCCGCGATGCCGCCAGCCGCGTTCTCAGCAGCGACGCGATCGTGCTGGGCGCTCAAGCGTTGAGACTGCTCTTGGGTACGCTTTTCCAAGCGCGCGTTGTGCGCCTCGAAACGTTGTCGGAACTGCGCGGCCTCGCGCTCAGCGATCGCGGCGCGCTCTTTCCCGTCAGTGCCACACGTGTCGGCAATCATCACGATGCAATCGACCGGGCAGGGCGCGATACAAAGTTCGCATCCGGTGCATTCCGCGGCGATCACTGTGTGCATGCGTTTGGACGCGCCGACAATGGCGTCGACCGGGCAGGCCGGCAGGCATTTGGTGCAGCCGATGCAGAATTCTTCCAACACAAAGGCCACCGTTCGCGGCAGTTCAAGCCCATTGGCAGGGTTCAATGGCTGCACCATATGACCGGTCAACTGCGCCAAGCGTTCGATAGTTGCGGCGCCACCCGGCGGACACTGATTGATAGCAGCCTCATCGCGCGCGATGGCCTCGGCATACGGCCGACAGCCCTGATAGCCGCAACGCGTGCATTGCGTCTGCGGCAGCAAGGCGTCAATCGCATCAACATCCAGCGCGATCACTTCACGCGCATTCCAGGCTCGGCTCCAGCATCGGGGGCCAGTAGAAACGGCCCGCCGCGATCATCAGAAGCCGCCATCACCATGCCTTCTGAGACGCCGAAGCGCATCTTCCGCGGCGCGAGATTGGCCACGATCAGCGTAAGCCGCCCAATCAAGGTGCTCGGGTCGTAGGACTTTTTGATCCCAGCAAAAACCTGGCGCGAACCCAATTCGCCCACATCAAGGGTCAGCCGCAGTAATTTGTCGGCTTCAGGGATGGCTTGGGCATCGGTGATGCGTGCGATGCGTAGATCAACCCGCGTGAAGTCGTCCAGGTGGATGGTGCCAGTGGAGTCCACCGACTCCACCTTGGCCTCAGTAATCGCCGCAGTTTTTGCTGTCGCCACGGGGGCGGCCGTCTCAAGTGGCGCCGCCATTGTGTCCTTAGACGCTTCGATCATTGCTGCCACCTGTTTAGGATCCACGCGCGTGGCCAATGCCGCAAACGCTGTGATCGGGTGCCCGGCCGACAGGGCTTGGTCCAAATCGCGGAAGCGCGCAAGCGGTGCATTGAAGAAATGTGCCGACATCGCACTCAAGCTTGGCACGATCGGCGCCAACCAGCCCGCGAGGAGTCGGAATAGATTGATGCCGAGCGAACAAGCGGCCTGCAGTTCTTCGCGCTTATCTTCGGACTTCGCCAGTACCCACGGCGCGCGCTCGGCAATCAGAGCATTGGTCAAATCGGCAGTGGCCATCACGGCGCGCAATACCTGCCCGAAATCTCCAGACTCATACGCTGGCGGGCACGCTTTGGCCAATTTCGCCGCATTGACGGCAAAGTATTCGGCATCGGCGCCACTCAGTTCGGCGAGTTGGCCTTGGAAGTGTTTCTCGATGAAGCCCGCGCAGCGGCTGGCGATGTTGACGAATTTCCCGACCAAGTCGGCGTTAACGCGCAGCGCAAAATCCTCCAGATTCAAATCCAGATCATCGACGCCACCGCTGGACTTGCCCGCATAGTAATAGCGCAGGTATTCGGGATTGAGTCCGGCATCGAGATAGGTGCTTGCCTGGATGAAGGTGCCGCGCGACTTGCTCATCTTGGCGCCGTTGACGGTCAAATAGCCGTTCACATGCAGCGCCGTGGGCACTCGGAAATCTGCCGCATGCAGCACCGCAGGCCAGAACAATCCGTGGAAGTTGACGATGTCCTTGCCAATGAAGTGGTGCAGCTCGGTGGTCGAGCCGGGCTTCAGGTAGTGATCGAAGTCGATACCGCTTTGACGGCAAAACACCTGAAAACTGGCGAAATAACCAATTGGCGCATCTAGCCATACATAGAAGTATTTTCCGGGCGCATTGGGGATCTCGAAGCCGAAATAGGGCGCGTCGCGCGAGATGTCCCAGGCGCGCAAGCCCGACTCCATCCATTCGCCCAATTTGGCGCGCACGCCAGGATGCGCCACCGCCGGGTTGCTCAGGAATGTGCTCAAGAAATCCTGGAACTGACCGAGCTCGAAGAAATAGTGCTCAGACGATTTGAGTTCTGGGCGGGCGCCAGATACCACCGAGTACGGGTTTTTCAGATCGGTCGGCGCGTAGGTGGCACCGCAGTTCTCGCAGTTGTCGCCGTATTGGTCCGCTGTGGCGCACTTGGGGCATTCGCCCTTGACGAAGCGATCTGGCAGGAACATCGCTTTGACCGGGTCATAGAACTGCTCGACGGATTTGGCCGAAATCGCACCGCGTTTGACCAGACGCCCGTAGATCAGCTCCGTCAGCGCGCGGTTTTCGTCCGAATGCGTCGAGTGGTAGTAATCGAAGGCGACGCCAAACGCCGCGAAATCGCGCTCGTGCGCGGCTTTCAGCGGAGCGATGAAGGCTTCGGGGCTGACACCGGCCTTCTCGGCGGCGAGCATGATCGGGGTGCCATGCGTGTCGTCCGCGCAGACGAAATGCACGGTGCTGCCCATCAATCGCTGCGCACGTACCCAGATATCAGCCTGGATATAGCCGACCAGATGGCCCAGATGCAGTTGCCCGTTGGCATAGGGCAGGGCATTGGTGACCAGAATCTCGCGCCTGTGCATGCTCATCTCCAGCGAATTCAGCCGCGCATTATCGCGGAAGTTGTCTTGCAGGGCTCGGGTGCCTGTCGTCGTGATGGCACTCGTGCGCCAGCCAGCCTAGAATTTCCGGTTCCCTATTGGACGAACTCAGCCATGGCCGACGCCCCGAAGAACAAGCCATCCGCATTGGATCCCTCCGATCTCTACGACGTGCGCTCCTTGCTCTCGGACGAGGAACGCATGGTCCAGGACACCGTCGCGCGCTTCACCGACGAGCGCGTGTTGCCGATTATCGGCGATGCCTTCGATCAACATCGCTTCCCGTCCGAGTTGATTCCCGAGATTGCCGCATTGGGTCTGCTCGGCTCTAGTTTGCCGGAGAAATACGGTGGCGCCGACATGTCGAGCGTGATGTATGGCCTCGTCTGCCAGGAATTAGAACGCGGCGACTCGGGCATTCGTAGCTTCGTATCGGTGCAATCGAGCCTATGCATGTATCCCATTTTCGCCTTCGGTTCTGAAGAACAGCGCAAGCAGTGGCTGCCCGGTATGGCGCGCGGCGAAATCATCGGCTGTTTTGGATTGACTGAATCTCACGGCGGCTCCGATCCCGGCAACATGAAGACCCACGCGCGCCGCGATGGCGGCGATTGGGTGATCAACGGCTCCAAGATGTGGATCACCAATGGTGGTATGGCACATATCGCCATTGTCTGGGCGATGACGGACGAAGGTATCCAGGGGTTCTTGGTCGAACGCGGCATGCCGGGTTTTTCGACGCGCAATATCGAACGCAAAATGAGCTTGCGTGCCTCAGTGACCAGCGAGCTGTATTTCGACAACGTGCGCGTGCCCGATTCCAGCCGATTGCCCGATGTGCGTGGTCTCAAGGGCCCGCTGTCCTGCCTGACGCAAGCGCGCTACGGCATCACTTGGGGTCCAATCGGCGCCGCGATTGCCTGCTACCGCGAGGCGCTTGAATACACCAAGACGCGCATTATCTTCGGCAAGCCCATCGCCGGCACGCAAGCAGTGCAGCTCAAGCTCGCCGATATGGCGCGGCGCATCACCATGGCACAGTTGCTGTCGCTGCAACTTGGACGTCTTAAAGATGCTGGCAAGATGCAGCCGACGCAGGTCAGCCTGGCCAAGTGGAATAACTGCCGCATGGCCATCGACATCGCGCGCGAGGCGCGGGATTTGCTCGGCGGCGCGGGCATCACGGTCGAGCACTGCCCGATTCGTCACGCCTTGAATCTGGAAAGCGTGATTACTTACGAAGGCACAGAAACCGTGCATCAACTCGTGGTCGGCCGCGAAGTGACGGGCATCAATGCGTTCTGAGCTTGCTTAAAATTCACGCGCGATTGGCGCGACGGCTGGCCGGCGTTTGCGAATGCCGTCGCGTGAACTTGGGCAGCATCCGCGACTCCATGCGACAGAGGGCATCAGATGACCGAGGTAATCGCCTTCATTGGCGGCGGCAATATGGCGCGCAGCCTGATTGGCGGATTGCTTAAGCAGGGCGTGTCGCCAGCCAATCTGCGCGCGTCCGAGCCTAATCAGAGTTTGCGCGAGGCGCTGACGCAAGATTTCGGCATCGAGGTGCATGCTGACAATGCGCCAGCCGTTCAATACGCCGACATTTGGGTGTTGAGCGTTAAGCCGCAGGTCGCGATCGCCGTGTTGGACGCCTTGCAAGGCATTGCCGCGCAACGCCATCCCTTACTGATTTCCATTGCGGCCGGTCTGAACGTGGCGAGTCTGTCGGCTGCACTCGGTGGCCATGCTCGCGTGGTGCGCACCATGCCAAATACGCCGGCCTTGATCGGCGCGGGCATCACCGGCTTGTGCGAGAACGCCGCATTGTCGGGGCAAGAGCGTGGCGCGGTCGAACGCCTGATGAGCGCCGCTGGGGCGACCGTTTGGATCGACGATGAAGCCTTGATGGATGCGGTCACCGCCGTCTCCGGCTCCGGTCCCGCGTACTTCTTTCTGCTGATCGAGGCGCTTGCGAAGGCTGGCGTCGCGCAAGGTTTGCCCGAAGCCAGTGCACGAAAACTTGCGACACACACGGCGTACGGTGCGTGTCGCATGGCCATTGAGAGCAGCGACGAGGCTTCGATCTTACGTCAGCGTGTCACCTCCCCGGCCGGAACCACGGCCGCGGCGATCGCGGCTTTTGAGAACGGTGGATTCAGTGAATTGGTCGCGACCGCCGTGGCCGCCGCGACCCTGCGCGGCCGCGAACTCGCGAAAGGATGAGCATGACCGGCTTGAGCATCTATGCATGGCTGATCCAGTTTCTGTTCTGGATTCCGCTCACGATCCTGTTCTTACGCATCGTGTTGCCCGTGGTGCGGGCGCCATTTTCCGATCCGTTGGTGGGATGGATCTACACAGTGACCAATCCGGTCATGCGGCCATTCGAGCGCTTTATTCCGCGCTGGCGCAATTGGAGCCTGACCGCGATCTTGCTGTTCTGGGTGGTTGCTTGCATCGAATATGCGTTGATTCGGCTTGGCGGATCGCCACTCGCGTGGCTAATCGGCGGCCTCGGCGGCGCGATCAGCTTTGCTTTGGGATTCTTGATCGCCTTAGTCGTGCTGTATGCGCTCTTCAGCTTGTTCCAGCCGCGGGCGGGCACCTCGATCGTTTATCTGACCGAACGCATCGCTCAGCCCATGTGTGCGGTTTTCCGGCGCCATATTCCGCCGCTTGGGCCATTGGATCTGTCGCCCGCCATGGTCGTGCTATCGCTGGTGCTCACGCGCTTGCTGCTGACGGCGGCTTTGTACCAACTGGCGGCGAAGCTGTAGGCCGAGAACCGAGTCACAGTGGGTGAAGCCGCAGCAACCAGAAGCGGGACTGGGGGCTTGGGGCGCGCATTAATTGAGTGGCGGGCGTTTGACGATTAGCAAAGGCCATAGGCACTACCCTCAGCACTAGGGCAACGACGGAACGCTTGTCACCTAACCTGCTGCGCGATCAACGACGGGTTAGAAAATCGGATACGCGGCGCTCCCGCGGTTTTCGAGCATTTCGTCGTGAATGCACGGCTAAACGTAAGACTTTCGCGTGACGAGAGGTCGCAATGCCGCCATAAAAGTCCCCATCGGCCGCCCGATTGCGATAACCCTATGCGAGTCAGCCGCCGCTGCCCGTAGAATCCACCGACTTTTATCTTCAGGAGTTCACTATGACCGTGTTTCCCCGTCGCGCGTTACTCGCGGCCCTGATGGCCGCGTGTTTGAGTGCTTGCGGCAAGGACGATGCTGCGCAAGATCCGCTGGCCTACGTGCCGGCGGACAGCCCGTATGTGCTCGCCAATCGCATCGGTACGCCGGAAGCGGTCACTGCTTCGTGGATGAATATGTATGGCACCGGCATGGAAGAGATGTACGCCGATATGGCCAGTGATCCTGAGCTGGGGGAAATTGAAGGTGAATTTGGCGAGTGGATGCGTGCCGCCATCCCCGAGCTCGGCAAGATGACTTCGGTCGACGGCATGAAGTCCGTCGGCTTGAAGCCGGAAGCACGCTATGCCTTGTTCGGCTATGGCCTGCTGCCCGTCTATCGAGCAGAACTCGGCGATGCGTCGAAGTTGAATGAAGTGGTTGCGCGTATCGAAGGCCGTGCCGGCAAAAAACTGCAGACGCGCACGATCGACGACGTGACGCTGTGGCAATTCGCCAATGACAAGGCGACGGTGTTGTTTGGACCGGTGAACAACTTCCTCGTGGTTACGGTCATCCCGGCAGGGGCGGACGATGCACGCGTGCGTTCACAAATCGGTTTGACCCTGCCGGAATCGTCGATGTTGGACGCGAACACGCTCGAAGCGCTGGACAAGAAGAATGGCTACACCGGTCATGTGAGTGGCTATATCGACATCGTCGCCCTAGGCAAGCGGCTCAGCGGACGCAATGAGTCCGACAATGGCGTCATCGCGGCCTTCGGGGGCGACGTGCCAGCGATCACCCCGGAGTGTGCAGCAGAACTGGACAGCGTCACCGCGCATTTCCCGCGAATGGTCTTCGGCACTACCACCTTTGATGCCAAGCACATGGTGGTCAACAGCGTGCTCGAACTCGAAAGCAGTCTGGCTGCCAAGATGCAAACATTGGCTGCGCCAATTCCGGGTGCGAACGAAACCGATAGCGCGCTATTCCGCTTCGCCATGTCGGCGAATCTGCCCGAAGCCGTGCGCTTTTTGAGTGGTATTTCAGATTCGATCACCACCGCGCCGTACAAGTGCGAGCAGTTCCAGGACATCAACACCAGTGCTGCTCAACTGAAGCAGGGATTGGCTAATCCGGGCTTGGCAATGGCCGGCTCCGTGTCTGCGATACACCTCGGTCTGACCAAGCTTGAGCTTGGCGGTGAGAACGAGATGCCGAAGGCTCTGTCGGGTTATCTCGCAGTGGGATCGGCGAGCCCGATGATGCTGTGGGGCTTGATGCAAACCGGTGCGCCGGCTTTGGCCAAGGTGACCTTGTCTACCAATGGTGAAGTGGTCGCGTTGCCGCAAGACGCGGCGCCGATGCCCTTTCCGTTAGAGCTCAAGGCAGTCATGACCGAGAAGAGCATGGGTATTGCCACGGCGGATATCGACAACGGTCGGTTTGTCGCGCTGTCGACGGTACCTGCCAGCGCGGATGGCACCATGCTGCGCTATGGCATCAATGGCAGCTTTTTCACCATGCTCGCCGATCAGATCCCGGCGCCACCAGATGGCTCCGACGAGAAGCAGATCAAAGAGATGGAACGCGGCCGCAAGATGATTCGGCAAATGGGCCAAAACATGGGTGAGATGGATGTGCGCATGCGCTTGACGCCGGCCGGCATCGAGTTCGTGCAGCAAATCTCGCTGAAATAAGTGCCCTATCGGTTGGCGGCGTCGATGACGCCGCCAACACGAGGGCGTCTTGCTTTGCTGTTGTATTCGCAGATCTCGTCCCAAACTAGCGGCCTATCTTCCACGGAGCCTCCGTCATGGCCGACTCGCCGCACGCTTTCCACGCCACCCAGGAAAATTTCGAAAAAGACGTAATCGAGGCCTCCTTCGTGGGCCCGGTATTGGTCGATTTCTGGGCTCCTTGGTGCGGCCCGTGTAAGAGCTTGATGCCGATCCTCGATAAGATCGTGCGCGAGGCCAATGGCGCGCTCAAGCTTGCCAAGGTCAACACGGACGAGGAAATGGCACTCGCCGGCAGCTTTGGCATTCGCAGCCTGCCGACGGTCGTGCTTTTTAAGGACGGCCGCCCAGTCGATGGTTTCATGGGGGCGCAACCCGAAGGTGCCATCCGCGCACTGCTGGCCAAACACGCCAGTGATGCACCGCCGCCGGTTGAGCCAGAGCTTGACCCCGAGATTCTCGGTGATGAGGACTTGGAAGCCGCCATTCAAGGGCTTGAGGCGGCCATCGCCGCTGAACCCGAAAAACACGAATTGAAGGCTGAGCTAGCCGATTTGTTGGTGCGCGTCGGCATGGCTGACCAAGCGCTGCAGTTGCTTGAGGATCTGCCTGAAGAAACAAAGGATCACGACATCGCCAAACGCGCACGCGCGCGCTTGAATTTTCTTAAAGTCGCGGTCGAGGCTGGTGGAGAAGAGGAAGTGCAGGCCGCCATCGCACGCGACCCGGCAAACCTGCAAGCGCGCTATCACCTCGGCGCGATGTTTTTAGTCGGCGGCCTGGAAGCGGCAGCTATGGATCAGTTCCTGACCATCCTCAAGAGCGACCGTAAATTCGAAGACGATCTCGGCCGCCGTGCGCTGATCGATGCCTTCCGCGTAGTCGCTGACGAAAACCTTGTCGGCGATTACCGTCGCAAGATGACTAGTTTGTTGTTTTGATTGCTGAAAGACGAGACTTAGGGACTCAGGGTCCGGGACTTAGGGACTCAGGGTCCGGGACTCAGGGTCCGGGACTCAGGGTCCGGGACTCAGGGTCCGGGACTTAGGGACTTAGGGACTCAGGGTCAGGGACTTAGGGACTTAGGGACTCAGGGTCAGGGACTTAGGGACTCAGGGACTTAGGGACTCAGGGTCTGGGAATCGGAACTCGGAACTCGGACTCGGGCCGCTCCCGGCATCTTGGCCTCCCGCAGCACTAGCACATCTCAGTGCGTTGGACTCGGGCTTTCACCTGTCGCGCGGGCGCAACCTAGGCTGTGTTTTAAAGTCCGGCGAATTCTGGGCCAGTCTTCGACGACGAGCTTTCAGATTTGCGGCCACAGGGGCTGCGGTCGGCGCTAAGATCCGGGGATCGAATAGATCTCCGGAACATCATGACTCACACTCGATTGCAGCGCGCATACGACACCGCCCGGCGCTGGCTGCGGGAGGAATTGCCGCAAGCTGAAGCGAACGTTGCTGAATCCTTAGTCAACGTGATGGATAGCGTGCGTGAGCACCTGATCGCTGCCGAGCAACTCACGCGCGATGAGGCGCAACGCGTGGTCGACAGTCTGCGTTTCGATCTGCGCGAATCGGCCCATTCCTGGGCCGACGTGCGCGGAGAAATGGTCGATTGGGCGCGTTTCGATGTCGAGCAGATCGAACAATCCATACTCGAAAAAATGTTGATCGCCGCAGATCCAACATGGGTAGAACTCGCCCGACTACAAAACGGCCGCCGGCAATTGGCGGACGAGGAAGGTGAGTTGCCGTGACGTCTGAAGGCCCAAGCTCAACGACGAAAGCCATGTGCAGCAGGCCATCGTAGGTCCCGTGGACAGCGCAGCGGGGGCGTGGCGCTGCGGCGTGGTCGTGTGAGCTAGTGCCTTCGGTCCAAGCTCACCTACAAAAGCCAGTTGCAAGCTGAATCGACCGCTAGTCCCTTAAGGCTTCGCGCTCAATCTGCTCTAGTGTGGCGTGGCGTACATCGGTGCCGCGCACGATGTAGACGATGTGTTCGGCGATGTTGGCGGCGTGGTCGGCGACGCGATCAATGGCGCGCGTAATCGACAACATATCCAGCAAGGCCGGCGCGCAGGTCGGTTCCTGCGTGATGCGCAGTACCAACTGTTTGGTCGCACGCGAGGTTTCCTTCGCAAAATCGCGATTGCTGCGCAGCACCGTCACCGCGGTCTCTAAGTCGCTGCGCACGAAGGCATTTAGCGCGTCGCGCAACATGCGGCGCGCGCGTTCACCAAGGCTGCGCAAATCAATGATCCAACTGCTTTCGATGACGCCCGCATCGTGCACCGCATGCGTCAGACGCGCGATCTTGCGTGCCTTGTCGCCAATACGTTCAAGCTCAGACACGATCTTGCTCACGCCGAGCAACATGCGTAAGTCGCTGGCAGCGGGCTGGCGACGCGCGATGATGTGCGCGCACAGATCATCGATTAACACTTCGAGTGCATTGACCGCGGCGTCGTTGGCGATGACTTGTTCGGCGAGCATGCTCTTGCCCGAGGCCAAGGCTTCAATCGCGCGCACAAATTGTTCGTCTGCAAGCCCGCCCATCTCAACCACGCGCGAGCGCAAGGCGATAAGTTCGGCATCGAACTGTTTTGATAAGTGGTCACCCATGTTCATCTTATAACTCCTGCGCGCTTAACCGAAGCGTCCGGTGATGTAGTCCTCTGTCTGCTTCTGCTTGGGGCGAAAGAAGACATCATCAGTCCAGCCAAATTCGACCAGATCACCCAAGTACATATACGCGGTGAAGTCCGATACGCGCGCGGCCTGTTGCATATTGTGGGTCACAATCAGAATCGTGATTTTCTCGCGCAGTTCATGAATCAACTCCTCGATGCTAGCGGTCGCGATCGGATCGAGCGCACTGGTGGGCTCGTCGAACAGCAGTAACTCTGGATCACAGGCAAGCGCGCGCGCAATGCACAAGCGCTGTTGCTGGCCGCCTGACAGCGTCGTGGCGACGTCGTCCAAGCGCTCTTTTACCTCATTCCAAAGCGCCGCGCCCTTGAGCGCTTCCTCGACGCGATCAATCAGCACCGAGCGGCTGCGCTCGCCACGAATACGCAATCCGTAGGCCACGTTCTCGAAGATCGATTTGGGAAAGGGATTGGGCTTTTGGAACACCATCGACAAGCGCATGCGCACTTCGATCGGATCCACCTGCGGTGACAGCAGATTGACGTCGTCCGGGAACAGGCGGATTTCGCCCTGATAGCGATTCCCCGGATACAAGTCGTGCATGCGATTGAAGCAGCGCAGGAAGGTACTTTTTCCGCAGCCCGAAGGCCCAATCAGCGCGGTGACCTTGCGGTCGTACACGCTCAGATTGATCGACTTCAGCGCCTGTTTGGCGCCATAGAAAAAGCTTAAGTCGCGCACCTGCGCTTTTGGCGTCAGAGTGCTCAAGTCCGGCTTGCGTCGCTCATCATTCATGCGGGTCACCAATTCAGATTGCGGCGCAATCGATAGCGCAGCCAGATGGCGACTGCGTTCATCGCCAAAGTCATTAACACCAGCACCAATGCGGCGGCCGAGGCATTGGCCTGAAATGCTTCTTCAGGGCGCGAGGTCCAGCCAAAAATCTGGATCGGCATCGCGGTGAATGGCGACCACAGCCACTCAAACGACAGGAATGGAAACGTGGTGGACACCGGCGGCGGTGGTAAGAAAGCGATAAAGCTTACGGCTCCGATCGTCACAATGGGCGCAGTTTCACCGATCGCACGCGATAAGCCGATGATGACGCCGGTCAAGATTCCGGGCATCGAGTACTGCAACACATGGTCTTTGACTGTTTGCCAGCGCGTCGCGCCGAGGGCATAGGCGGCTTCGCGGATCGCGCCGGGCACGGCTCGAATGGCTTCACGCGTGGCGACGATGACTACGGGCAAGATCAGTAGTGCCAGCGTCAATCCGGCCGTCAGAACACTGGCGCCGAGTTGGAAATAGTGCACAAACATGCCGAGCGCGAGTAGGCCGTATACGATTGACGGCACACCTGCCAAATTGGAGATGTTGATCTCGATCAACGCCGTCATGCGATTACGCGGCGCGTATTCCTCAAGATAAATGCCGCTGGCGATACCCAGTGGAACAGCGACTAAACCGGTCACGATCATGACCGACAAGCTGCCCACCCAAGCGGCCAAGATGCCGGCGTTTTCAGCGCGACGCGAGGCGAAGCTGGTGAAGAAGTCGGGATTTAGCCGTGACCAGCCGACGCTCACCATATTGGCGAATAAGGCGACGAAGGTGCATAGGGCGAAGGCCAGAGCCGCAAGGCCGAGGACGACAAAGATCACATCGCGGCGTTTGGCGCGCTCAATAACTCGGCGCAGATCAACTGGAACGGCCATCAGTAGACCTCGCGAAAGCGCTTGCGCAGCCAGTAGCCGAGCAGGTTAAAGACGAAAGTGAGGATGAAAAGCGTCAATCCAGCAGCGAAAATGGTTTGGTAGCCAACACTGCCATGCGGCAAATCACCCTTCGCGACTTGTACGATGTATGCAGTGATGGTCGCCGCTTGTTCGGTGGGATTGAAGGTTAGATTCGGCTGGTTTCCGGCCGCTACGGCCACGATCATGGTCTCGCCGACTGCGCGCGAAATCGCCAGGATGTAGGCCGCTGCAAGGCCAGAAAACGCGGCGGGAACGACCACAGTCAAGGCCGTCTGCAGGCGCGTCGCGCCCATCGCATAGGCGCCCTCGCGCAATGACATTGGCACCGCGCGCATCGCGTCTTCAGCGATGGAACTGATGTACGGCACGATCATCACGCCCATCACCAGGCCTGCGGATAGCAAGTTAAAGCCCGGCAATCCCGGGATCAGGGTGCGGAGCATCGGCGTGACGAAGAACAACGCGAAATAGCCGAATACGATGGTCGGAATGCCGGCCAGTAACTCCAAGATCGGCTTGGCGGTTTCACGCACACGCGCGCTGGCAAATTCCGAGAGGTACAAGGCCAGAACGGTACCGAGAGGCACGGCCAGCGCTAGTGCAATCGCCGAACTGGTCAGGGTGCCGGATAGCAGCACGCCAATGCCAAAGTGCGGGTCTGAGAACAGCGGCGTCCATTGCGTATCGGTGAGGAAATCGACGATAGAGACGCTGCGGAAGAACACCAGTGATTCTTTGAGCAGAATGAAAACGATGCCGAGGGTGGTCGCCACGGCGACCAGCGTCGCGCTCATCAGCAGCAACTCAATTGCGCGCTCGCGAATCTGGCGCGAGCGGCGCCGGCTCAGACGACCGACATTTGCTATGCCGGACGTAGGCTTGGAGGGGGCGAGTTCCACGTCTGACGGCCTCGAGCGCGCGCTTAAGAATCGGATTAGAGACTGACTTCGCGTTTGAGCAAATCCTCGATGGTGATCGCGGTCGCCGCCTCGCCATTAAACACCGTACCGAACTTACCTGCGGCAATGTGGCCAGTGATTACGCTGTAGGCCTCTGCCGGAAGCGGCACGTATTGCACCTCCGCCGCGAGCTTTGACACGTTGGCGAAGTAGAAATCGATGAATTGCTTGATCTCCGGACGCGCGTAGGCCTTGTCGCTGACATAGATAAACAAGGGTCGTGATAACGGCACATAGGAGCCACCGATGACCGTCTCCGAACTCGGCAACACTGCCGCGCCACCCGACGGCGGGAATACGGCGAGCGCTTTGAGCTTGCTCTGGTTTTCCGCGTAGTAAGCAAGGCCGAAATAGCCGAGCGCATTGGGATCCTGCGACACGCCCTGCACCAAGGTGTTGTCGTCTTCCGAGGCGGTGTAATCGCCCCGACTGGCCTTGGCCTTGCCGACCACGGCTTCGGTGAAGTAGTCAAAGGTACCCGAATCGGAGCCTGCGCCGTAGAGCTTAAATTCCGCATCCGGCCAGCTCGGATCGATCTGGTTCCAACGTGTGATTGTGTCTTGCGATTCCGGTGCCCAGATGGTCTTGAGCTGCTCGATGGTGACGTTGGTCAGGAACTGATTGGCTGGATTCACCACCACCGTGAGCGCGTCGTACGCAATCGGCAGTTCAAAATACTTGATCCCGGCCGCGGCGCAGATGTCCATTTCGGAGCGCTGGATCGGGCGCGAAGCATTGGCAATATCCAATTCGCCACGGCAAAACTTCTTAAAGCCGCCACCAGTGCCGGAAACGCCGACCGTGACCTTGAGCTTGCCCTGATTTTCGAGCTGGAATTCTTCCGCTACCGCTTCGGTAATCGGGTATACGGTGCTCGATCCGTCAATCTGAATCACAGCCGTGGTCGCGGGCGCTGCCGGCTGCGCGGCAGACTTTGGCGCGTCCTCGGAAGGTCCGCATGCGGCCAACGAGAGCGACAAAGCGCACATCAGCGCCGCGCGAGATTGCAGATTCATGCCTTCACCCCAGCCGTAACTCCAAGAGCGTGCATTGTGTGGCAGAAAAGTTTCAGGATTATGACAGGCGCAGAATAGCGTGATGACAGGTTTCACGTGTTCGTATTCGCTAGAAGATCAAGCGTTGAAACTAAAGACGCAAAGACGCAAAGGAGGACATCGCTGGGAGCTTGGGACGCGAAGGAACAGCCGAGAGAACAGGGAGGAAAGCAAGGTTGGGCAAAGCGCGTTCATAGCGACCAGCCACGACAAACTTGCTGTTCTTTCTTTGCCTTCCTTTGCGACTTTGCGTCTTTGTATTGAACTTTTGATCTTGCGGTCGAGTGTCCGGCTAGAGTCGCGTCGTGACGTGCTGGCGATAGACTCGGCGGGTTCTCACAATGTTTAAGTCCGCATGCGCGTCGTGGTCAAAATTGGTACTTCTACGGCGACGCAAGATGGTCGTCTATATGCGCCGCGCTTGCTGGAGTACGCGCGCGTGCTATCGGGATTGGTGGCGGCTGGACACCAGGTTGCGCTGGTCAGTTCTGGCGCGGTTGCGGCGGGTCGCGAAGCCTTGGGAATCGCACCGGGGGCGCGCAGTGTCGCCGCCAAGCAGATGCTGGCTGCAGTCGGCCAGCCGCGCTTGATGGCGCTCTACAGCGAGTTGTTCGGATACTATGATCGAAAAGTGGCGCAGGTGTTGCTGACGCGCGCGGACCTTGAACGACGGCGTAGCTATTTGAACGCTCGGCGTACCTTTGAGGAACTCTTCGCACACGGTTGTTTGCCGGTCATCAACGAAAACGACACGGTGGCGACCGAAGAAATTCGCGTTGGCGACAATGATCAGCTATCCGCACTGGTCGCCAGCCTGATTGATGCGCGTTTATTGCTGTTGCTAACTGATCAGCCCGGCCTGTTCGACGCCGATCCGCGCTCGAATCCGCAAGCTCGGCTGGTGGAGCGGGTCGATGCGGCCGATATTCCGCCTGAGCTCTGGCAGGCCGCCGGCGCGCGCGGCGGTGTGCTCGGCACCGGTGGCATGTACACCAAGTTGAAGGCGGCTGATCTCGCTCGACGCGGCGGCAGCGAGGTGATCATCGCGGACGGCGGCAATCCAATGGCGATTCCGGCTTTGCTTGACGGCGCGGGCATCGGTACGCGCTTTCGTGCGCTGGCGCCGCCGCGGGAAGCCCGCAAGCGTTACATTTTGGGTGGATTGCGCAATGGTATCGGCGTGGTCATCGATGTTGGTGCGCATCAGGCGCTGGATCAGGGCCGCAGTCTGCTCGGCGTCGGTGTCTGCTCCATCGAGGGAGATTTCGATCGCGGCGAAACCGTGACCGTGCACGACGGTGCCGGTCGTGCCTTGGCGCGTGGCATTGCCAACTATGGCGCTCTCGAACTGCGGCGCATCGCGGGGCGGCGTTCTAGTGAGATCGAAGCCATCCTGGGATATGACTTGGGCCCTGAATTTATCCATCGCGACGATTTGGTGATGCTATGAGTGACTCCTCTCTAACCGCCGGATCCACGAGCGTGCGCGATTTGGCAGTCGCCGCGCGCGCTTCGGTTTTATCGCTTAAACGCAGCAGCCACGAAGCACGCAACCAATTTTTGTTCGCGCTCGCAAATGGATTGCGTGATCAAACTGAGGCAGTTGAAGCGGCCAATGCTATCGATTTGGCGGCAGCCCACGCGGCGGGTTTGGCGCCCGCGATGCTTGATCGGCTGCGATTGGATGCGGCGCGAATCAAGGCGATGGCGGTTGACGTTGAACACGTGGCCTCACTGCCTGATCCGCTCGCTCAACGCTTCGATTTACGCGCGTTGCCAAACGGTTTGATCGCGCACAAGCGGCGCGTGCCCTTGGGCGTGCTCGGAGTGATTTACGAATCGCGGCCCAATGTCACCATTGATGTGGCGGCGCTGGCGATCAAGACCGGCAACGCAGCCGTATTGCGTGGTGGCAAGGAATCCATCAGCAGCAATCGCATTCTCATGCAGATCGCGCGCGCGGCGCTGGTGATCGCCGGTCTACCATCCGGCGCGCTGCAATTTGTCGACACGATCGATCGCGGTGCCACCCTGGAATTACTTAAGCTCGACGACTTGGTCGATTTGATCATTCCGCGCGGCGGCGCTGGCCTCCATGCCTTTTGCAGACGTGAGAGCCGCATTCCGGTCGTGACGGGCGGTATCGGCATATGTCACTTATATGTGGACGCGAGCGCCAATCTCGAACGCGCCCTCAACGTCGTGCGCAACGCCAAAGTGCAGCGCCCCACCGTGTGCAATGCACTCGACACAGTGCTCGTGAACGCACGTGTTGCGAACGACTTTGTGCTCGCCTTGGCCGAGCAATTATCGCAAGACGGCGTGGAGTTTCGATGCGATGCCGCGTCGCTAGACATACTGCGGCCATTGAATGTGGGCGCCAGCGCAGCGGGCGATGAAGACTTCGATACCGAGTGGCTGGGCCTGACCTTGGGCATTCGCGTGGTCGACAACGCCGAGGCTGCAATGGCGCATATCGAGGCACATTCCAGTGGCCACTCCGACGGCATTCTCACCGAGGATCCGGCGCAAGCTGAGGATTTTCTCGCGCGTATCGATTCGGCTGCGGTTTACTGGAACGCCAGCACGCGCTTTACCGATGGCGCGGAACTTGGCCTCGGCGCAGAAGTGGCCGTGTCGACGCAGCGACTGCACGCGCGCGGCCCGATGGGTTTGAGCGAACTGACCAGCTACAAATGGGTCATTGAAGGCGATTACCACGTTCGCGCGTGACAGTGCCGACCTTGGTCGGGATATGGCGGGCGTGGACGCGTTTTCCCCGAGCGGGCTTTGTCGCCGGATCCGACGACGCCTTAGATAAAGCTGTCGCGGTGTCGGATCCACTGAGCAACGGATATCGCTCTCACAGTCACGATCAGTGGCTTGATCGACCTACCGCAGTGATCATCTCACGACGCGCTCGTGCGACGTGGCCGACCCATGCCTTTCATTTTCATGCGAAATTCGACACCGCTGGCATCGGCAAGATTGCTTGCGCCGGCTTCGCCCTGGTGTAGTTCGGCGACCAGCCGCACGATGTACAAACCCAGGCCCAAATGCGGTGAGGTCGATACGCGCCCATCGCGCACTGAGATTAGGGAATCGAAGAGACGATCCTGCATACGCTGCGGCAGGGGCGGGCCGTTATTCGACAGCACCAGATCGACGCCATTGGCTCTCGGCTCCAAACTCAGGCTGATCCAGCCGCCGGGCGGTGTAAAACCCAGCGCGTTGTCGAACAGCTTGTCGAGCGCCTGGTGGATGAGTTCGGGCGCTCCGTAAAAGGGAACCTGATGTTCGGGCACGATGACATTGAAATTGCGGTCCGCCGCGAGATCTCGGTAGCCCGCCGCAGCACCCACCACCGCTGCCCGCAAGTCGAAATCTTCGGCTTCCGCGGCCGCGATGGCGCTTTCGATACGCGCCGCTTGCGACAAGGTGCGCAACAACACCGCGAGCCGCGTCGCACCGGATTTGGCGCGCTCGGCATAGATGCGCGCCGACTCCGGCAACTGCTCCTGATCTAAGTTTTCCAGCGAGGATTTGACCACCGCCAGCGGCGTTGCGAGCTCATGCGATAACTTGCCGCCCAGCGTGCGTAAATAGTCGGTATAGGCACTGACCTGATCCAGCAAACGCCCGAAACTGCGCGACAAGTCACCAATCTCATCGACCGCCGCGGAGCGCGGGAAATTTCCGAGCACGCGACCTTCCGGCGTCAACGCATTTTCGGCCGCGTTACGCAGCTTGCGAACGCGGAATGACAGATATCCCGCATAGCCAAACAAGATCGTCGCAGCCACAACCATCGTCAGTAATCCCGCCAGCAACAGGCTGCCGAGTGCGCGATTGGTCCACAGCAGCAGCGCATCGCTGGTTTGTTCCAGTACCACCACGCCAACCACATCGTTGCCCTGTAACAGTGGAAAGGCCACACTCAAGATGACGCTAGCTTGGCTTGCAGCCGGCCGCCAAGAAGATCCAGGCGTTCCGGTCAGCGCGGCATCAATATCTGGTGTGGTCATCCGCAGCAGATTGAATCCATAGCCCTCGCCACTGGTGAGGGTCGGCGCCAGCATGCGGCGATAGACCAGCGCGCGCAGCCAGCGCAAAAAGCTTAAGTCGTCGTCATCATCCGAGATATCGCTGCCCGGGCGCAAACTGCCGCTGCGCGTGAGCACGAAGCCCTGGCGATCGAGCACGCGCAAACGCGTACCTTGTGCCACCAAACTGCGGATCAACGCCGGCTCGGTCCAAATTGGCACCAGGGGTCGATAGCTGAATTCCTGCGTTCCAGTCGCCGCGATAGCGCGCGGAAAATCCGCGCCCGCGACCGGGAAGTCGAGAATGCGTAGCGCAATCTCCATCTCGGCGTCGGCGCGCGGTAGGCGCATTTCCACACGATAGCCGCGTGGACGTTCCACCCAAGCGGCGGCAATTGGAAAATTCGGCTGACGACCGTCCGGTCCCGCCAATGGTTCGCCCGCGACGACGCCATCGCCGCCGCCCGCGATGCGCCAGCGACGTTCGCCGTAGCGATCGCGCACGCCGATCAGCAATTGGTCCACATTCTCGCCAGATGCACCTTCGGCCGAGCCGCGCACGGGCGTGCGATCGTCGACCTCTACCCAAAGATTTAAGGCACTCGGACCAAAACCGACCATCACGCGTGCCGGCAGCAAAGATTCTGGTGACACCAGCGGCTCGCCATCGGTGTGCCAGGAGCCCCAATCATCGGGATAGGCATCCGCCTGCACATCGACCGACATCGGACGCACATGCAGCGGCTCCACAGTCGATTCCAGCGCACGCTTGAGCGATGCATCCACCGCTGGCAAAGCGCCAGCTAGCGTACGCGCAGAGGCGATCAGCGCGCGTTCCTGGCTCTGACGCAGCGTCGACTCCATCTGTACGACAAAACGCCAGCCTGCCAGCGGAAATAGCGCCGCTACCAAAGCAATCAACAGCAGTTTCAGGCGAAGCGGCATAGAAGCGAGTGTGCGCTGGCAAAAATTGCGTGGTCGCGACGATACGCCAGCACGCGCGGATCAATCGGGGAAAAGCGCAGACGCTTTAAGGCCAGCGAACACTGAATTTGGAAGCTTCGATCAAGTCGCGCGAATGAATGCGGCTTCACTGCATTTTGCTCGGGCCGGAATCGATAGCGCCCCGACGCCACAGTGTCGCTTTGTTGGCTCCGCAGCGTGAGCTTTGATGCAAACGACCATCATCCGCAGCTTGTTCCGATCTATAAAGGCTGCGCGACAAGCATCACGTCGACTGCTCAGAAATTTGCCAGAACGCTCAATAGGACTGAAACGCCCCAGTTTCGCGCGCGATGGAATCGAAGCGTGTGTACTGGCCGCGGAACCATAGATCGATGGTTCCGGTTGGCCCGTTTCGATGCTTGGCGATAATAATTTCGGCAGTGTTTTTCTTTGGCGAATCCTGGTTGTAATAGTCATCGCGGTAGATAAATAAGATGATGTCGGCGTCTTGTTCGATGGCGCCCGATTCGCGCAAATCGGCCATCAGCGGGCGTTTGTCAGTGCGTTGCTCGAGCGAGCGATTGAGCTGGCTCAGGGCGATCACCGGCACGTTCATTTCCTTCGCCAACGCCTTGAGATTGCGCGAGATTTCGCTGATCTCGGTGGCGCGGTTCTCGCGCGTGCCGGGCACCTGCATCAACTGCAGATAGTCGATCACGATCAATCCCAGGCCGTGCTCGCGCTTCAGCCGGCGCGAGCGTGCACGCAACTCTGACGGCGACAAGCCGCCGGTGTCATCGATAAATAAGCGCGCCGAGCTCAATAGCGTGATTGCGCTGGTCACACGCGGCCAGTCCTCATCCAACAAATCGCCGTTACGCAAGCGCTTCTGATCCACCCGGCCAAGCGATGAAATCATGCGCATCGCCAGTTGCGCGACGGGCATTTCCATACTGAAAATCGCCACCGGCTGGCCGCTCTGAATCGCTGCATGCTCGGCGATATTGACGGCAAACGAGGTCTTGCCCATCGCCGGTCGCGCTGCGACGATCACCAGATCGCCCGGCTGCAGTCCGTTGGTGATGTAGTTGAGATCGGCGAAGCCCGTGTCCAGCCCGTTGAGCGTGCCCTTGTTGGAATAGCGGTGCTCAATAGTGCGATAGGCTTCCGTCAATGCATCCCTTACGTTCACAAAGGTGCCGCGCCCGCGCTTGCCGCGTTCACCGATGTCGAACACCACCTTCTCGGCCGACTGCAACAGCTCCTCGCTGCTGCGGCCTTCGGGTTCCAGCACATCGTCGACGATCTGCGTGCCGGCATCCATCAGTTGCCGCAGGATCGCTTTCTCGCGCACGATCGCCGCATACGCCACGATATTCGCCGCACCCGGCGTATTGTTTGCAATTTCAATGACATAGCCAATTCCGCCGGCCTTGTCGAGCTGGTCGTTACGCTCCAACCAATCGCCCAAGGTGACCGCATCACAGGGCTGACGGTTCTCCTTCAGCGAGGAAATCGCCTGATACAAAATGCGGTGATCCTGGCGATAGAAATCGTCGGCAGCCACCTTGTCAGAGATCTTGTCGTAGGCCTGCTCGGACAACATCAAAGCGCCAAGCACCGCCTGCTCGGCATCTAGCGAGTAGGGCGGTGTACGCACCGAATCCATGCGACTGTGTAGATCGTTCATCGAGAAAGGGAAGCCTGAAATCAGCCCGGCATTCTCGCGCACTTCGCATGCGCGCAGGACGATAGGCTTGCAGGTGCTGCAAACGCAGTACCCCGCGGCGTGGTCACAGACCATGCGCTGCTTGAGTTTTCGTCTTTGTCGATTCGGGCGACACATGCGTCTCACGCACCGGGTTATTTGGCATTTGATGGGCGCAGCCGGAACCATCGCGTAGAGCGATCATCTCAGCCGTTCTGACCCGTGATTGCTAATTCACGAGCAATTTGCCGGAAGGTGTCGGAAATTTCCCACACGATTTTCAGTGATGCGCCAATGCTGCACGAGCGTCGAGCTGCGATCTTTGCATGCATTCACTCTGAGTCGCACAAAATGCCTGCCTACTTAATGCTGATACTACTGGCCGGACTATCATTCGCGCCCTTAGCCGCGGCCAGCAAGATAACCATTTACGAATGTCCAGGCCCCAAAGGAGAGCGGGTCTTTATTGATCGTGATAGCTGCCCTGAAGTGCAGATCCGCACCCTGGTTTTCGAAGCATCTATTACTCCTTCGCCGGCAAAAGCAGCCAAGCCGGCAAAGCCCGAAAAGTCGCGCGTCCGCGGCAATAGCCGTAGCAATTCGGCACGCCGACCCGCGCAACCACTCGCCGAATCGTATTTATGCGAATCGGGCGGACAGACTTGGTACCAACATTCATCTTGCAGTAATGGCGGTGCTGGCGGCGGAAAAGGCCAATCCACGCGGCAAACCCGCATTGCACGGACCCAAGCCTGCCATGAAATATCACGCGCGGGATCGCTCCTTCGCAAAGGCAACCGACACGACGAACGTGCAAGCCCGTATGAAAAAGCGCTCGGGAAGGACCCGTGTGCATGACAAGCTGCAAATGGCGGTTAGGTAGCAAACGAATGAACAGCAATGCCCCGTCGAATGGTTCGACGTGGCATTGCTGTTATCGTTGCAGCGATCGGCAGACTGTGGACCTCATTACCCCGCGGTCAGATGCCGACTATGCGCGGATCATCGACTCTAATCCGAGCTTGATTATGTTGGCGCACAGTGGTCACCTCATGAGTACTCGCCCGGGCTTTAGCGTCATCCACGCCAACGCATTTGTTGGCGCTGGCCTCGATGCGAGAAATCGCGGATTTGTGCGCGAAATCGAAACTGGGCGTGGCTACGACGCACTATTTGGTTCGAGCCTGCATGTCGTGCGCCTGAGATTGAACTGGATGCAGTGATTATCGGCCGCTTCGAGTGGGGGCGCGGCGGGCGCAGATTCGCGACTGCTGATTCGCGAGCATTGAGTCGCCTACGGTCCGCCTGATTCTGAGAGCTTCCTATTTCTCCATCGAACCCATTACCCACTCGGCGACTAACGCCCGCCTCACCCCGACATAACCCGATTGCGTCCGCCGCGTTTGGCGGCGTACAGCGCGGCGTCGCTGCGTTTGCGAAGGTCTGCGCTGCCGGCATGGGCGGGGGGCTCGATGGAGGCGACGCCGATGCTGATGGTCACTTCGACGGCGCCGGCTTCGGTTTCGAAAGGTCGAGCGGCGACCGCTGAACGTAAGTTTTCGGCACGAGCGATGGCTGCCGCGATGTTGTGACCGGGCAGGACAATCGAGAACTCTTCGCCGCCATAGCGTGCGACCACGCAATCGTATTCGGGAAAGCACCCCTCTAGCACGCGCCCCAGAGCGCGCAGACAGTCGTCGCCGGCACCGTGACCGAAGCGGTCATTGATCAACTTGAAATGATCAATGTCGACCATCAGTACCGCCAAGCTGCGACCACTTGTGCTGGCTGCCTGCCACTGCAAGCCCATGGCTTCATCCAGGTAGCGCCGGTTGAATAGTCCGGTGAGCCCGTCGCGACGATTGACGTCTTCAAGCTGCGCGTTGGCGGTGGCGAGTTGCTCCGCGGTTAGCTTCAGCGCTTGTGTGCGTTCGCTCACGCGCTGTTCAAGGGTTTCGCGCGCCTCGAATTCGATGCGCGCGTTGTCCGCGCGTAGCAGGTGAATGCGGTAAGCAAGCGAGAAAGACAGCAGCAGCATCTCCAGTGCCGATCCGATCTGCAGGCCAAACTCGGTCAAGGCCGACCGCGGTAACAAGCCGAATGAGGACAAGGGCAGCGCCACGCCGCCAGTAATCAACAGTCCCCAAGCGAGCAGGAAGTACCACGCGGGCCGATAGCCGGTGCGTCCGGACAAGACCGCCGAGACCGTAACCACGACGCCGAAGACGATCAGCCCGGCGTTGAGCCATTGCGTCACCTGGAGCTGCCACGGCGTGAAAGCGCCGAGTGTCAGTAGTGCAAAACCCGGGATCACCCAGTCGAAGGCGCGTGCCACCATCGGAACGCGCTTGCGCAGGTCAAGAAAACTGCGCGCGAAACTTAAAGAAGTCACCAGGATGGCCCCGAGCGAGACCGGCAGCGAAGCGCTCGCCCAGGTCGGCGACTGCGGCCACAGATACTGGAAGCCGACGCCATTGAAGCTCAGCATGAACAGGCCGAAGGCGCCCAGATACGCCAAATAGTATGCATAGCTCGCATCGCGGATCGACACCAGCACTGCCAGGTTGTAGAGAAATAGTGCGAGCAGGATGCCGTAGTAGAGCCCGAGCGCCGCTTGCTCGTCGTGGCTGGCCGCCCACAATGCCGTCGGCGTGTAAAGCCGCAGCGGCAGTTGCACTGATGACGTCGAGCGCACACCAATCAGGATCTCCACTTCATCGCCGCGTGCGATCAAAAGCTCGACGTTGGGAAAGCGATGCGCCACGCTGCGCGCCGCGAACGGCCTCAGGTCGCCAAGCTCGGCATGCTGGATCCGCCCGCTCCGATCCTTGATCTGGACATTGATCTGGTCAATGCGTGGCTGCTCGACCACCAGCAACCAGCGTTGCGCTGCGTGCTCAACATTGCGCACACGCACATGGAACCAGCGCATCTCATGAACGAAACCAAGGCTCGGCGAGCCGCCTGGCAGTGATTGCGTTTGGCCTGCAGCAACGGCAGCCCAGGCGACGCTGGGATCATCAGTATCGACCGCCGCATCCACCATTTGCAGGGCCGGAACCAAATCGTAGCGAAATTGCGTGTGCTCATTAAGATCAACAACCGGCCCGGCCTGCGCTAGCGACGGCAATAAACACAACCAGCACAGGATGATCCAGCAACAGCGCAAGTTTGCGACCCCCGACGCAAAGGACAGCCGATGCTATAGGCTCGCGACGCAAAGGACATCCGATGCGACAGGCTTGCGAGAACTCGCGGGTCGGCAGTTTTCCGCCGCTTTGCGCGTGATGGCATCAGCATTCGGCGCCGCGAGCGCCTCGCGCGGCGGTTCAGTGCCGAAATCGCCAATTTGACACGTCATGGCGGCATTCGCCGCTTGCGACAACTTGGCATTAAGGGCTTGAGCAATCTTGTCGTCGATCAACAGGCAGCAAAGCCACAATGGACCAAAGTTGGGTTACGCGCTGGCGCAACGACTGCACCAGCGCAAATGCAGCGCCAGCGCAAAGCTTCCGCCGCACGCTGGTCGTGACCCTGCCGGATGACGCTGAAGCCTTGCCCGATCTCGGCGCCCATATTTGCCATGGATCCCATGAGCGCCTTTCGCCTCTCTCGACCCGTGCTGCTGACAATCGCGATTGCGCTTGTGCATGTCCCGACCGCGTTCGCCGCAAGCTGTGACGTCAGTGCACAGGGCCTCGCGTTTGGCAGCTACGACCCCTTCATGGCAACGCCGCTCAATGGCGTCGGTACACTGACTGTCATCTGTGACATCAGCACCACTCACACCATCGCCCTCAGCGCGGGTACCGGCAGCTTCGTGAATCGCCATCTCAACGGCGCTGGGACCGCGCTCAACTACAATCTTTACACCGATGCCACGCGCACCGTCGTCTGGGGCGATGGCAGTGGTGGATCGGCAGTGGTCAGCAACATAAGCGCCAGCGCCAGTCATTCCGTGTATGGGCGCACTGCGGCGCTTCAAAACGTGCCCATCGGCATCTATACGGACAGCATCGTCGTGATTTTTTCCTATTAGGCGCAAGCTCTAGGTGTCGTGATTTTAGCGGCGCTCAGGGAAAAAAATGAAACACTCGATGCAATCGGCAACAGTGCGCAAGCTTATCGGGTGCTTTCTTGTCGCTTTCGGCGCGCTGACTGAGTTCGGATGGCTAAGCCAACAGTCGTGGGCGCTGCAACTGCATCCGCAGATGATAGCGATGGTGTTCAACACAGCCGTTTGCCTGCAACTCACCGGCGTCGCCCTGATGCTGTTCGGCACCTCTGCGAATACCTGGGCAATCCGAACCATTGCAGGCGTGCTGATCGCGCTGCCGACTGCGCTGGCCATTGCGCACATGTTTCCGCTGGCGAACAGCATCGACTGGCCTCAATTGCACAATTGGCTAGACGACGGCAACCTTACGCCCGGCAGGATGGCGCCCAATACCGCGGCTGGATTTGCTTTCACTGGTGTCGCTTTGTTTACGCTGACGCGCAAGTCACAGGCGCGTGGCGATACCGTGCTGATGTTGGCGTTATTTGGCCAATTCCTGATCGCAGTCACCGGTTTCGTCGGTTATTGGGCCGCGGCCGATCAAATGATCTACTGGCTGCACACGCCCATGGCATTGACCACCGCCATCGCGTTACTGGTCGTCAGCTACGGGATCTGGATCAGTTGGAAAGAGCGTGACCAACATGTCCCACCCAAACCGGAACAACGAATTGTCCGCGCATCTGCGGCCATCGTCATTGCCGTGGCCGTTACCGCCGGGATTGCCGGCTTCGCCATGCTACACACCCAGACCGAAAGCGCCATTCAGAATCTGCTCAGCCAGGCGCTGTATGAACGTGTTGCATTGCTCCAGAGAACCAGAGATCAGACTACGGCGCTAAGCCACTCCATCTCGCTGAACCTGACCGAAAATCTGCCAAGCACAATCTCGCCCACAGAATTTGAGCTGCATCTGGCGAACGCGGCACAGTCGAGTTTTGCCTCGGCGCGCATGGTTGGATTTCGTTCCGTGACCGTGACCCGCGCCGACGGTGAAATTGTTTTTTCACGTGGGGAAATCTCGATCAAGCCCCAGTTGATCGCATCGCTCGATCAGGAATCGCGCACCTGGATGCTCTGGGACCAAGAATTGCTAATCCGCACCCGTACTGAAATTAAGTCAGCCTCCGCGGATTGGATCGGTTCCCTAATCTTGGAGCGGAGCCTGCCATGGTTGACTATCCAATTGAATCAACCAGGGAATTTTGGCAGCACTGGCGAAATTTCGATGTGCACGTCCGCTAGTGCAAAATTAATTCGTTGCTTTCCCACCCAACAAACCCCAGAAGTCTTCGAAACTGACACCTTGGCCATTAATGGCCGACCGCTGCCGATCACGCGGGCGCTCGCTGGCGAATCCGCTGGCGTAGTTGCCATTGATTATCACGGGCGCCAAGTCGTTGCGGCGTTCACGGCACTGCCGGGCAGCAAGATTGGCATCGTCCTCAAGCAGGCCGCAGATGAAGTCTATGCGCCGATTCGGCGTCAATTTTTGTGGACTCTGCCATTATTATCGTTAATGGTATTGTTGGGGCTGATTTTAATGCGGTGGAATGTCCGACCATTGGCCATTGCTATGGCGTCGAGCGCGAATGCTAGTCGTGAGGCCTATGATCAAATTGCCGCAATATTTGACAACGTCGACAATGGCCTGATAACCACTGACGCCGATGGACGGATTCTAACGGCGAACCCTGCAGCCGATCACATTTTCCTGTTCATGCCTGGCATGAGCATCGGCAAGAACTTCCTGCAATTATTGCCGACGCGCTATCGCGCCACGCAAGAAGACCGCATGCGCCAGCATCTGCGCAAGCCATTTGGTACGATTTCGAGAGCGCATGCCGATCTCGTTGGTATTCGTCAGGATGATACCGAGTTTCCGCTGGAGCTATCACTAAACGGCGTTTGGCAAGCGGATGGTGTTCGATTCATTGCGGTGGTGCGCGACGTCAGTTTGCGCAAAAAGGCGGAAGCGGCAGTTTTGTTCGAGCGCGAGCGTTTGCGCGTCACCTTGCAATCTATTGGCGATGCGGTGATTACTTTAAACACAGAGAAGCAAGTTACCTACCTGAATCCAGTGGCAGAAAAGCTGACCGGGTGGCGCAATCAGCATGCCGACGGAGTGGACATTAGTAAAGTCTTTCGGCTAAAACTTACTTCAAGTGCAGTCGAAAATCACGGAATTTCGCTGGATCAAGTGCTGGGTGCGGATCTGGTGATAACACAAGCGCTTGATGGGCAATTGATACGTGACGATGGTGAATTAATCTCAATTTCGGTTCGGGCGGCGCCGATTCGTGACAATGAGCAGGCGACTCTGGGGACCGTCCTTGTCTTTCGAGATGATACCAAGGAGCATTTGATGGCCACCCAAATGGCCGCGCGCAACGCCGATCTTGAGTATGTAAATCGAAAGCTGGCGGGCAGCCAGACGCAGCTTCTGCAGTCCGAAAAAATGGCGTCGATTGGACAGCTCGCAGCCGGCGTAGCGCACGAGATTAATAATCCAATCGGATACGTTAATTCCAACATGGGCAGCCTTCGAAATTATCTCGACGACATTTTTAGAGTGTTAGACGCTTATGCTGACTGCGTGTCTGCGCCCGCCGATGTGGCCACGCTGAGTAGGCTTGAAATCGTGCTGGGCAATGCTGAACTTGCGTATTTGCGGCGCGATATTTACGAGCTGATCGCAGAAAGCCAAGACGGACTAGTGCGCGTCAAAAATATTGTGCAGGACCTTAAAGATTTTTCGCACGCGGATTCCGGCGAGTGGCAGACGGTCGACCTGCATCGGGGCCTGGAAAGTACGTTGAATGTCGCTGCAAGCGAGCTTAGGTATAAAGCAGATATTATAAAATGCTATGGGGTGTTGCCGCTGGTACGCTGCTTACCATTTCAGATAAACCAAGTTTTCATGAATTTGCTAGTGAATGCCGCGCACGCTATCGAGAAAAAGGGAACAATCAGCATTACCACCGGTTGCGATGGCGAACATGTGTGGATTCGCATTGCCGATACTGGCAAAGGAATTGAGCCGGAGCATGTCAATAGGATTTTCGATCCGTTTTTCACGACCAAACCGGTTGGTGTTGGTACGGGACTTGGGCTGTCAGTCACCTACGGCATTGTCCAAAGACATCACGGAAGCATTCAAGTCATTAGTGAACTCGGTGTGGGCACAACGTTCACGCTGCGACTTCCGGTAACTGGCGCCAGTGAGCCCGATCCGGATACACCGCCACAGCGGCTGCCGCCTAGCCCTTGAAGCAATGGGGATTAACATTCTGGGCGGTTTCGCAGCTCGGAGAATAAAATCGAGATCGGAAATCTCAGCGGATGTTCGGGGAACCTTAAAGAAACCTAAGCCAAGCGGCTGGAGTGCAAGGCGCACGGAGCTGGGTCGCTTCCGGCATCCTGCCTTACGCGACACTCGCACATCCAGGGTGCATCGGAACCGCAGTGTACAAGGGGGTACATGAGGGGGGTGAGGCGGGCTTTCGAGCAGCATGCTGCGAGCCGCTGAACGCCCGCTAGCTCGGGCTAGCGGGCCGTGGAAGCGGGCTTTCGAGCAGCATGCTGCTGGCCGCTGAGCGCCCACCAGCTCGGGGCTAGCGGTCCGGGGAAGCGGGCTTTCGAGCAGCATGCTGCGAGCCGCTGAACGCCCGCCAGCTCGGGGCTT
>Ga0209181_10001821_pt1 | contig 36024 bp, 27 predicted proteins | sample MAT05_FD_187208 | JGI IMG/M metagenome (GOLD analysis project Ga0209181, IMG submission 187208) | Freshwater microbial communities from Lake Fryxell liftoff mats and glacier meltwater in Antarctica - MAT-05 (SPAdes) (version 2) | ecosystem: Environmental > Aquatic > Freshwater > Ice > Liftoff... | reverse complement strand
CGGTATCAAGCAGTATAATAAAGTTTGGGAACGCATAGGCCGGATTAAACAAAGGTATCAGGGTGCTGGAAACCTTTGCCAGATTGAAACCAAACAGGATTCTAAAGATAATGTGACCGATATTACCTGGACACGAAAAACCACTACGCCAAAAGAAGGCAAGTACTTACTGCGAACTACTCTGAACGATAAAGATGAAAAAGTGCAATGGACTATCTATAACACCATTCGTGAAATAGAGGCCACCTTCAGAGTATTAAAAACAGATCTGGACCTTCGCCCTATTTACCACAAAACCGATGAAGCCTCCTTGGCTCACCTGCATCTGGGATTATTGGCTTATCAGGTCGTAAATACAATTAGATACCAACTCAAACAAAAAGGAATTAACCACCATTGGAAAGAAATCATTCGGGTAATGAATACCCAAAAAATGGTAACTACTTCCATAGTTGACCAATACCAACGAACCATATTCATTCGCCAATGCAGTGAACCCATACAAAAGGTAACAGAGATTTATCAGGCTCTCAAATACAAACTAAGACCCTTTACCCGTAAAAAATTTGTAGTACCCCAAACGGAAATTTCAAAAAATCAAACCCAGGCAGGAAGAGCATCCCCGGATACATAGCTGCAATGTGGGTTAAGGGTTATTTGTTTTAAAGTCTGCGACTTTTGGGTAAAATTTCAAGTTGGTATAACTTCAAAAACACTTTGATGCCCAACAATAGTCTTTAATTTATTTTCACTTTTTATTAACTTTATTTAGATTTGAAAAATCATGGTTTACTGTGATAGATTAAATAAATATTTTTGGTCATTTTTGCCACAGAAATTAGTCATAATGTAATAATCAGGCTAAGGTCAGTTAAACTTAATTTCAACATATAATTTTACAATATGCTCAATCCATCAATTTATCTTAACAATCTTGATCAAGATCTTGCCGGCTATCTCAATTTCTGTGTTAAAAACAGGATTGATTACGAATTGGGACTTTCTGAACAAAAAAAAGTAGAAATAAGAAATTTAATGAAGGTGTTTCCAAAAGAATTACTTGATAATTTTTTGAACAGAAATTTCATAGAGCCTGGAGGACCGCATCATCCTGGGTCAATTAAAATTCCGCCACCTGGCAGGTTTTACAATCATAATGGTGATATAACTCGTATAGGCACAGTGCCATTTGATGAACAAATAGCACTTTCAAAAGCTTGTGATTTATCATTTATCATTGATTACGATCAACCACCAGAAACAGGTAAAGAGCCTGTATTTAAAATTGATATTACTTTAAATTCAAATTCTCCTTTCAGTCTTGTTGAGATAATTGAAGAGGATATTTTTTTTAAAATAGGGTTAAAGGATCGTTTATTTAGATTAATTATCGACCAGAATCCTACAGAAACTCCCAATAGACGATTAACAGAAAATAATATTAAGAAAAATCCTCATTTTGTTTCATTCGCGCCATGGGGTACAGTCTGGGTTACCGAGACGATGGGTCCAATGAGAACTGCTCAAATTGTGTTAGAAAATGGCAGGTACTTTCATAGACATCAATTAGGTAAAAAGTTTCCGTAATTCGCTAAGTTTTTCTTTTGAATACATTAAGAATAATTCAAGTTATAATTATACTATTTGTTTTTGGGTGTAGGCAAAATATTCAAAATCAAATATCAAACAATGATATTGAAATTGCGCTTTTAAAAATTGATGATTCCGTAAATCGGTCCATCGAAAGTGGAAATCAGTTCGCTATTCAATATGATTCCTTGTTGAAGATTTGTAATACTTCGGGCTTGTTTTATGCTCGAGCAAATATACTAAGACGATATGGAATTTATTATTTAAATAAAGGTTTGATGGACTCTTCTATTTCTAAAGGATATCAAAGTTTAAAATATACTGATACAAGCGGTATTTATGCGAACGATACAGATAGAATAAATCGAATTGACTCTTATTACAGTACTTACAATAATATTGGTGAGGTTTATCATTATTTTAAGGTTTATGATTCGGCGTTAGTCTATTATCAAAAGAGTTATAATTACTTTAAAAGAACAAAATACGCTTTACCTCAAGTTGAGATTTCTAAAAATATTTCTGATGTAATGATAGCTAAGGGAGATTTGAAAAGTGCCTTCGAATTTGCATTGAAATCATTAATAGCGATTAGACAAACAACAATTACTTATCCTAAATTTGCTACCGACAGCATAGCTTGCTGGAAACAAATTCTTAGAGCAACGCCTAATAAGACTGTTGAAATTGTCAATCAAGCTTGCAAACAAATCCTCATATCAACAAGGTCTGAAAATAATTTTCAGAGAAAATGCGAAAATTATGCTTTTCTTGTATGTCAATTTAGAAAACTGAAAAAGCCTGTTGATGGGTATATTGATTCGACCAATAAATACCTCAGTTTTGTGTTAGATTTTGGAAGTAAAAAAATTGTATATGAATATTTAAGTGAATATTATTCAATTGCAGGACCCATTGATTCTTTTGTAAAATACTTGAAACAGGTCAAACAGCTTGAAGATTCTGTTTTGGGGAAAGAAAAGTTCAGAATCATAACGAATACTTCGGAATTATATAAAAAATTAACCAACCAAGAAAATGCACTACTTAAGGCTTCCAATTCACGAAAAACGTGGATTAATATAACCAGTGTTTCAGCAATTTTCGTTTTTTTGATTGTTGGATTTTTTATTTACAGAAATTATCGTCAGAAACAGGAATTAGCGCTTAAAGAACTTAAATTGAAGCAGGTTCAAGTGAATGACCTTTTACAACAGCAAGAACTCAGTATTGTGAATGCTGCGTTGGAAGGACAAGAAAAGGAAAGATTGCGCATAGCAGTTGAACTTCATGATGGTATTGGAAGCAGCCTCTCGTTAGCCAAACTTCATTTTTCGGAAATGGAAGAAGAATTAATAAGATTGCAAACCAAAAATACAGAACGCTATTTTGCATTTAGTGAACTGCTTGGAAAAACCATGGATGATGTGAGAAGATTGAGTCATGATCTTTATGGAAGTACTTTGATGAAACTTGGCTTACAGGTTGCTGTTCAGCAACTGGCTGATGCAGTGCAACAAGGTAAGCATATAACTGTTAAATTACATGTTTTACAGGTTCCTGTTTTAACATACCAGAAGGAAATACATATTTATAGAATAATTCAAGAACTTCTAAGCAATTCATTGAAGTATGCTGATGCAACACGTATTGATATCCAATTACTTGGTGATAAAAATACACTGCAATTACAATTTGAAGAAAATGGGAGGGGTTTTGATTTCGAAAAATCAAAATCTGTTGGAGGGATAGGATTAAGGAGTATTGAAAGCAGAATGAAACAATTAGGAGGTACCTGGGTTCTGGAAAGCAATCTGGGAAAAGGTATGCAATTTTTTGCAACAATTCCATGTGACACAAAAAGCGAAATTTAATTTTCATTTTTCAAATATTTAGATCATTTTTCTAATCAAAAACTCAATTTAAAATCAAAATCAGTCAATTGGCTAAAATCAGTATTTATATTCTTGATGATCATCGTATTTTTTCTGATGGTTTAAAACGAACTCTTGAATCAAGAGATAATTATTCTGTAAATAAAATTTTTGATTGCGCTGATGATTTGACTGAAGCTCTAAATTATACCCAGCCAGATTTATTGATAACAGATATTAGTATGCCTGGCTTAAACGGTATTGAATTAGCCTCCAAGGTGCACAAATTGCATTCCCATGTAAAAATATTAATTTTAAGCATGCACATGGGGGCAGCTTATGTTCGGCCTGCAATGGAATCGGGTGCTCATGGGTATCTTCTGAAAGATAGCCGTGCTGACGATATTTTTGAAGCAATTAGAATCATTATGGCGGGAGGAACTTACATTTCGCCAAAAATTGCTTCGCTTCTTTTAGCAAGCAATAAAAATGAGCCTGAAATTACCCCACGTGAACTTGAAGTGCTTCGCGAAATTGCAACTGGGATTAAAACTTCAGAAATGGCCGATAAGTTATTTATTAGTATCAACACTGTAGAAACCCATCGCCGCAACTTATTACTTAAATCTGGTTGTAAGAATATGGCCGAACTTATTGGTTGGGGTTTTCGACAAGGTTTAATTCAAGAATAGTTAACCCAATTTCCGTGATAAAAAATCATGGTTTTCAGTGATTAATGACTATACCAGTTAGAAGTTCCTTTGTGAGTATTAATTAAATATAATCTTATAAAAACTTTAAATCCATCCAAAACACTTTACCAAAATTTTTTTAATCATGAAAATAATTAAACTACAAACCAAAACGTGGCCCTGCTGTATGGCCTTTTTAGTCGCCTTGCTTTACTTAAACACCAATGCTGTCTGTCAAAAAAAGTATGTACTGGAATTTGATAAAACAGGTAAACTTATTACTGATATGCCCGAACGTCTTGTTAAGCATGATATATTGCAATTCAACTTTAATCAAGATGAAATAGTAGCCGATTTCAAAAAGCAGTATATTAAAATACTCCAAAAATCTTCAAATGATTTAAAAAACAGGAAGAAGTTGGAGGAACTTTACTTGTATTACAAACTTTTTCGTTCTGAGCAAGACACGCAAAAGTCTTTAGATTCTTTTAAAAAGGAAATCAATATTCTGAGCAATAATCTTGAAACAAAAATCAAATGTTTATTAGATACTAACGGCAAAGTTGAAGACAATTTGAATGAAATTCCTAATTTTTCTGAAATTGTGAATAGGGTAAAATTAATGGTAAACAATCATAGTGTTGGTGAAGGTAAAAATTATCAAGTCAATAGTATTGATGAAAAAATTAATTTTAAACTAACACATGCTACAATGGATATAGTATTATATGATTGGTATAAAAAAGGATTAGACAAAACAAACTACTTAAATGATACAAGATTTATTGAAAAAGTTTCGAAGAATCGTGATGAATACAAAAGTGAATACATAAAATACAATTCAAACAAGCGTTCTTGTGAGGAAGCAATCAAGTTAAATGCACTTTACGACAACTACAAAGATAATTGGGATAAATTATTGAGCAATGATTTAAATGATTGGCTGGTGAGTTGGATGTGGTTAAATGGAGCCAATATTCAGTTTAACCCATTCGGTGCTTTTACCCCAATGAATGCAGAAAGAAAATATCCATTTGCACACAAAATTTCATTTTACCGAGCAAAAACAAATGCATTTACTTGGATTCTCAATAACAAGGATCAGTTAACTGAAAAAGTAATAAAAATACTTGTAACAGATTATTCCAATTATACAGATTCATTAAAGTTAGCATTAAATGATTCATTGAAACAAGAACAGGATAAATTGGAAACGAAAAATCAGGAAAATAGAAAATTATATGCTAACCAACTTATGTATGATGGAAAATTATATGTTTCAAATGATACAAGAAGCATCTTCATGCGACATCACAATGCCGCAAATGACTACGAATTTATGGGAAATTATCGTAAATATTATCTTGATAATGATAGAATTAAAATTTTAGTGCAAAACCAAAAAATGGATAGGGAAGCTAAATTATATGAATTTGTTTCTGTAACTCAAGATATATCGTCAGTAGGTGAAACATCTTTGGAAATGCTAGATATGTTCCAATCCGTTACGAGTTCACTTTTTAAGTCTGGGGAACTTGGAGAGCAACAAAAGGGAAAAACTTCAGACTCTGATTGTCCTGCCTATCAAATTCTTAGAGAAAATAATATACGTTTCAATTACCTAACATTTAGAATTGATTGGTTAACACAGCAAAATCAAATAAACGAATTGCCAGAGCCAATCACTGACGATATTGCTGATTACCGGACTGATGAAGCTGGTCCATCAAAACCAAAAGAGGCTCCTGCATTGGTTAAGTACGTTATTAAAGAAAAATCCTTAGGTGAAAATTCTGATTCGGAAACCATTGTTCTTGACACACTGAAATACAAGGTTTTTGCCTTGCATCGTTTTCAGCCGTTTTATGGTTTTAGTTTTGGATTGTCAAATAGAGATGAATTGAAGTTGGATGAAAATAGTCAGCTAAAGGAAGTTATTACCCAACGACATTCCCAAGCTTTTGTAGGTATAAAAATCTTTTTAAATAAGACGGATATTCATTCAGAACAAAACACGAACTTAAGTAATTTGTCATCAAGAACTTCAGTGCTTTTAGGATTTGATTTAAAAAACCTCAAACCAACAGACAATGTCCTTCTTGGATTAGGAGTTGACGTTTTTCCTGGATTTAATTTTTCTTGTTATTTAAATCCATATAGAAATACTGATTATAAGATTGAATCTGGCAAGTATATTGCGAATGGCAATCCATTTAGCCTTGACTATGGTATTATGCTAAGCCTTGACCCAATTGTGGTAACTAAGTTCTATTCATTATTTCAACCAAAATAAATTTTCAATATTATGAAATCAATACATTTGATGACTTTAATAACCATGTTTGTGGTTTTTAACTCTTGCGACAAAAATGAGGATTTGTATGGAAAAAAGACTCTAAAAGGTAGGTTGTATGTTACTAACACTTTTAATGGGAGTGGGCAACCTAAGCTTTTAGTAAATACAGAAATTCGAATTTCTTTCAACCATAATAATCCTTCTCTAAATTATGACAGGGCAGTAAAAACAGATGAAAATGGCTTTTATATTTTTAACAATTTACCAGACAAAGATTTCAGGGTTTTTTGTCAGACAACTATTGACGGATTGAGATATAATTTGTTAGGTGATTTAAAAGGAAATTTGGAAAATCAAGATTTGTATTTAATTCCTGACCCAGATTATCTAAAAGGTTTGATTTTAAAGGTTACCGATATAAACATGCAAAATATATCTAACATTAGGGTTGGAATATACAGCAGTAGAATTCTAGCAAATCGCGATAGCGATTACAGCCTTACTCAACCAATTACAACCAACACACTTGGAGAGGTGTTTTTTACCGATAGACGCAATGGCAAATATTTTGTAAAAGTTTTAGATTCTTTGGGAATTTATCGGTTTCAAGGCCTCGATTCTGCTAACATTACTGGCAATTTAGACATAAAAACAATGGTTGTTCATTAATTTTATAAAATTTAATTTACCTAAAAAATTACAATTATGTTAAAAAATTCTATTTACCTCGCCAATGTAGATGCTAATTTAGCAGGCTACCTGAATATTTGTTCCATCAAAGGCATTGACTTTGAGTTCGGTCATTCGAACCATCAAAAACTAAAACTGAGGGACATTTTTTCTGATTTGCCATCCGAACAGCTAGCTTTGGAGGATTTGCCTGAAGGCGAGTTTCACCCAGGGTCTTTAAAAATGCCACCACCAGGAAGATTTTATAATCAAAATCGCATTATTTGCGATGTAGGAGAAATAGAATTTGTAGAACAACGAATTTTAACCGATTTATGCAATCTCACTATTCAGATAGTTAGGTTAAATCCAGATGTTCCAGGGGATTTACCTGTTCCGGAAAGTAATCGAGAATTTAGCGTAACCTTGAGTTTGCCTGCTTCAAGTAATTTTAGTATTCATAGTATTTTAAAAGAGGATATTTTTGTTGCTGAGAACAATAAAAAAGACTTACTTTTTAGAGTGATTTTGGGAAATCACCCTACAACAGGCGCCAATAGAACTATGCAGTTACCCTCAATTACTGGGAATCCATTTTATGCTTCATTTGCACCCTGGCGAAATGAATGGGGGTTAGCTGTTTCAATTTTGGAACAAGGCAAATTTTTCTTCAGATATTTAGTCGGTGATTAAAACTTCTTAATTTAGGCAAATTAGCTTTTGACGTTTTTTGTTTATGATGACATTATGTAACTCATGATTGTTCCCAAGGATTTGGTTAAATAGGATTGAAACAATATAAGGTTTTGAATATTCAATTTACTTCATTGATTGGCATTAATTTCTGCCCAGAACTCAATTTAATTTTTGAAATAGAATGAATTCATGTTGTAACTTTTCAATTCTCAACCATCCACCTTTCACCAACCTGTAAAAGCGTTGATAAATCTCCCCCTTTTATTTTCATAATCTCTTCGAGTCATCCTATTTTCGCAACCTATGTCGGCAAAACAAATTGCTCAGTTATTATCGATTCAAGAGTGGCAGGTGAATGGTGTTATCAAGCTTTTACAGCAAGATGCAAGCATTCCTTTTATTGCACGTTATCGCAAAGAAAAAACTGGTGGATTGGATGAATTGGTTTTGCGAAATCTGCAAAACGAGTATGAACGCTTGGCAGAACTTGAAAAGCGAAAAGCCTTTATTCTTGCTCAAATTGAAGAATTAGGAAAACTGAGCCCTGAACTTAAAAGGTCTATTTTGGAAGCAACCAATTCGGATGCCTTGGAAGATTTGTATTTGCCTTATAAATCACGTCGCAAAACAAAAGCTGATGTGGCCAGAGAAGCCGGTTTTGAGCCATTGGCTAAAGCTATCTATGCTCAAAAAGGCGATCAATGGTTGCAAAACTGGAAATCACTTATAAAAGACCTAAGTATTTCAAAGGAAAATGCCTTACAATTTGCCAGGGACATTATAGCCGAGTGGATGAGTGAAGATACTGCCCTAAGAGCCCGTTTGCGCGGCTTATTTGAAAAAGAAGGGATGCTAGTGTGCAAAGTTACTCGCGGTAAAATTTCACATCCAGAGGCCCAGAAATACAAAGATTATTTTAACTATCAGGAATCTGTTGCCAAATGCCCTTCCCACAGGTTTTTAGCCATGCAACGCGGCGAGGAGGAATCTTGGCTTAAAATACATGTTTCGCCCGACGAAGCTATGGTTAAACAGTTGATGAAACGTCAGAGCTTGCACGGCTATGGCGAGACTCAAAATCAACTTTTGATTGCCATGGATGAGGCTTGGCAGCGCCTACTTCAACCTAGTTTGGAATCTGAGATTTTAACTAAACTTCGCCAAAAATCGGATGAAGATGCCATAAAAGTTTTTGCCGAGAATGCACATCAGCTTTTATTGGCAGCGCCTTTAGGACAAAAGCGTTTACTGGCTATCGACCCAGGTTTTAGGTCGGGATGTAAACTAGTAAGTTTATCAGAAACTGGCGAATTGCTTTATAATACCACCATTTTTCCACATGAGCCACAATTAGAAAAAGCAAAATCCATCGCTTCGTTATCAAAACTTATTTCTGATTACCAACCAGAGGTTATAGCAGTTGGCAACGGTACGGCCGGTCGTGAAACTCAAGAATTTATTAAATCCATTGCCAAAATTAATTTGCCAATTTACATGGTCAATGAATCGGGTGCATCTATTTACAGTGCTTCGGATATAGCTCGTGAAGAATTTCCTGACAAGGATTTAACGGTTCGGGGGGCTGTTTCTATCGGGCGACGATTAATGGATCCTTTAGCTGAATTGGTAAAAATTGATCCCAAAAGTATTGGCGTTGGTCAATATCAACACGATGTCAATCAAACTTTACTAAAAAAGCGATTAGAAATCGTGGTTGAATCGGCGGTAAATCAGGTTGGGGTTAACCTAAATACAGCAAGTAAGCACCTTTTAGCTAGGGTGAGTGGTTTGGGACCCGTTATGGCAAAAAATATTATAGAAACCCGCAATACACTTGGGGTATTTCAATCGCGTGAACAACTAAAAAAAGTGCCACGAATGGGTGAGAAGGCCTTTGAACAGTGTGCAGGATTTTTGCGAATTCGTGGAGCAAAAAACCCTTTGGATAATAGTGCGGTGCACCCCGAACGCTATTCGTTTGTGCAAAAGATAGCTGCTGACCTTTGTGTGAGTATAAATGAGCTACTTCATAATGCAGCTTTACTCGAAAAAATCAAACCCGAAACGTATATCAACGATCAAGAATCGTTGGGATTACTTAGTATTCGCGATATTTTGAATGAACTTAAAAAACCTGGTCTCGATCCGAGGGGCGAATTTCAAGCCGTTGGATTTAGTGAAACGGTTCGCAGTATTTCCGATTTGGATTCGGGCATGGAACTCAATGGAATTATTACCAATATTGTTGATTTTGGCGCTTTTGTTGACATTGGAGTAAAACAGGATGGGTTGGTGCATATTTCACAAATGAGTCAAAATTTTATTAAGCACCCTAACGAAGTGGTAACTCTAGGGCAATTGGTAAAGGTGCGAATTACAGAAGTGGATAAAACGCGAAAAAGGATTGGTTTAACGATGCGGATTGTTTAAACATGGAATCGATAATAGCAGATTGGGAGATTGAGTTTTTTTAAAGCAGACCTTCTGATTCGAAATACTCAATAATATGTTGCCTTAAAAATGTTTCTTGCTGAAGCATATCAATGTTCGGCAGTTTTTTCGTCGATTTCCAGTGCGGCCAACCGTCTTTATCTATACCTTCTAATTCATAAAACCCCGAGGTGCTTAGAAGGCGGCAAACTGCAATATGCATAAGTTCAACTTTTTCTTCTTTGGTAAATTTAGCTCTTGGCATACCAAACTCGCGCATTCCAATTAAAAATAGAATAGCGTTTACATCCGGAGTTTTATTAAAATCTTGTTGAATTTTTTGGACGACTTGTTGCCACTTGGCTACTAATTCGGATTGCATAATGATTGCAAAAATAGGTATTCGGAGCGCAGAAGCTTTGAAAACTTTAATGCATTTAATGTTCAAGGTTTTAGCCACATAATTTCGCTTAACAATTAGTCGAAATTATTATTAAAACTTTGTGTAAATCCAATTATACCAATTGTTTTTAATAAATAACACAAAGCTATTTATTAAATTTACAATGGAAAATACCGATATAGTAAAATACTAGTTCAAAGGCCAGAAAATTAAACTATATATTTAGAATAATCGGTTTAACCTGTTATTTTACAATTGGTTTTATAACTTTGCTTTTATGTTTGGAAAAATAAAAGAACTGATGGAGGCCAAATCAAAGGCCGAGGAGATGAAAAAACGACTTGAAAATGTTACCGTAACTGGAGAATCCTATCAAGGTGAAGTTTTAGTAACAGCTAACGGCAGCCGACGAATTCTTTCAATTGACATAAACGAAAGTGTTCTAAAAGTTAGAGAAAAACATGAAATAGAGGAAATGATTTTAGTTGCAGTAAATAATGCTACAGAAAAAGCCGATCAACTTATGGCCACAGAAATGAAAGCTATTATGCCTAATATTCCTGGTTTGGGGTTTTAGTTGGGATTGAAATTGTATGGTTACGGGTTATTCAACATACAACACCAAGCCTTTTAAGTATTCGGTTTCGGGGTGAAATAAGTTAACCGGATGATCGGCAGGTTGCGTAAGCTGATGCAAAATACGAACGGTTCGTCCACTTTGAGCAGCAGCCGAAAATACAGCCGTTCGAAATATTTCTTTAGTTACCACTTGAGAGCACGAAAAAGTGAAAATAATACCTCCTGGTTTAATGGTATCGAAAGCCAATTTATTCAGTCTACGGTATGCTTCCCTTGCGTTAGACAAAGCTCCTTGATGTTTTGCAAAAGCAGGCGGATCTAAAACCATAATATCGTATTCGGCAGGCAAATTCTTAAAAAATTCGAAAGCATCGGCCTCTATGCCTTTATGGATACCTTTGTAATTATTGAGGGCCACATTAGCATTGGCCTGAGCAATTGCTTTTGCTGAAGAATCGATAGTGTGAACTTCATTAGCGCCGCCGCCTAAAGCGTAAACTGAAAAACCGCCGGTGTAGCCAAATAAGTTCATTACAATTTTGCCTTCGCTGTATTTTTCGAGTAATTGTCTATTGTCGCGTTGATCGATAAAGAAACCGGTTTTTTGACCTTCAATCATATCTACATTAAATGCATGACCATTTTCAAGAACAGCAGTTTCATTAACTTCACCGTACAAAACCCGTTTTAAATCTGAAGTGCCTTCTTGCTGTTTTAGGGTATTTTCGCTTTTGGCGTAGATGCCAACTAATTTTTTGCCCCAAATATTTTTTAGTGCTTCAACAATGGTATCCAATTGGCGGTGCATTCCAACTGAGTGAGCCTGAATAACGAGGGTATTGTTATAATTATCGATTACCAAGCCGGGGCAATGATCGCCTTCGCCATGAAAAACACGGTACACATTGGTAGTTTTGCTATTTAACAACCCAATAGTTTTGCGCATGTTAATGGCCTGAGTCAATCTTTTTTCCCAAAATGAAACATCCAGATCTTCATTTTTGAAAGTTAAAATGCGCACCATAATTGAGCCATTTTGGTAATGACCGCGGGCAATAAATTGCTTTCCAGAAGTTAATACATCCACAATATCACCATCTTGAATTGTATCGCTTTTGTGGTGTATAGCTCCACTAAAAATCCAAAGATGAAATCGGTTGAGTGATTTTTCTTTGCCGGATTTTAAAATTATTTGCTGCGTCATGAATATAAACAGCAAAGAACGTTATAAAAGAATGTTAAACGCAACAAAATCAAGTACAGTGATTTTGTAAACCTCCGATACTTCCTAAAATCCTTACTTTACAATTTTAAATCTAACGTTTTTGTTTCCCAATGTATAGCTTAAAACATAGTCCCTTCGGTTTAAATCATCTAAATCACTTATATAAATAACATTTTTAACTACCGAATACGTATTTGCGAACACCAAATTACCATCTGCAGCAAATATCTGAACAGCCACATTTTTTTCGTAAGTATTTTCAGTATTTATGGTCAATTGGCTAATGATAGGATTTGGGTAAAATATTTGATTTGTGTTTTTAGCGGTTGGGATATAATTGGTATTATTTTCTTGATAAACTCTAATATAATCCATTTCTAAAGCGCTTTGAGTAAACGAAGGACTAATATTTGATTGAATGGGAATATTTATAAGTAGATATTGCTCGGCATCAAATGGCTAAGTATTCAGTTCTTTTTGCAACGACTCTTAGGTATAATGGATCTTGGAATCAACGCTAAACACTAATTTACTTGGAGTCCATTCTAATGAATAAACATAAAAAGCACTTGACGCCGTTTTTACGAGTTGCCCCCCCCAAATTATCGTGTTTTCAGAGCTTGAAGGCCTATGCGTAGCGCTTTGAACAAAATTTTGATTTTGTCCCCAATGCTCCATAATATCTATTTCGTCACAAGCAGGCCAGAATGTTTTCCCAAAACCTAAATTATCCCAATAAGCTCCGTTTTCATCAATGTTTTTCCCTGAATTCTATTCTACAATACTTAAATGCAAACTTAGAATTTAGTCTTGCAGAAGTAAACTTCTTGGTATAACTTTGGTCGGTGAAGGATTCTTTTTTTGCAATAATCTCTTAAATACCGTTCTTTACAACCGAATTTTCCGTCCTATTGGTGTAATGTTTAATTTCTGCATTACACCAACTGACGGATGAAGGTAATTCGGTTTGATGAAACCAATTATTAGAATTTACAGAACTTGGGGTTTCAAACTCATCTAACCAAACTAGTTTTGTATAAATTGAACCTGCTGGCACAGTTTTAACATGTTCAAATTCATCTACATATACCAGTACATTATCTGTATTGTTTTCGCCATTTACCTGAATAACAATTCGGTTAAAATCTTTTCTTTGTGAAGGTGGCAGCGAACCACCATTCGAATTTTTATAGTTATCTTTAATAAAATTAAATGTAATAGTTTGCCATTGATCTAAAAGTAGGGGCTTAATAATTTTTGATTGAGTAGACCAAGGTTCAGCTATATCTCCATTTTGCAATTTAAGAGATACTTGATTGGTTTTATTGCCTGTGATGTTATTGGATGGAATATAGATTTTAAATGAGAATACACTCTCTTTTTACAAATTAAGATTTTTAATTAGATCGAAACCCACATTGGCATGTAAGCCTCCGTTGTCACTGTATTCTAAAACTTTAAAGGAGTTATTGGAGTCCGTTTTTAATGGATTATGTAAATCAGTTTTAGTAAAGCAATCATCACCTTTCCAAGTGTTAATATTTTCATTTCCCTCTAAATCGTCCTTTATTGTTTGAGCATTTACCATAAAGGGTAAAAAAAACAATAGGCCATTGAGCAAAACGGATTAGTGCATATTGAAAGTTTTGTTAAAAAATTAATTTAAAATTCATATGTAGGCTTTAACTTTAAAAAAAGCAAGTTAATTCAAATGCTTTTATTGAAAAGCGCTGAAAAGAAAGAACACATTGATTAAATACAGGTATGTTTTTTTTATATCGTCAAATTAATCTGTTGAAATACGGATAAGTATTTAATTTAATTTTACTTTTAGTTAGGGCTTGTTGAAAAAGTTCAGTGTGTGATTTTCAGCAAGCCCTAAATAAGTAATAATTTTTTACTGCTCAATATTTTATTGTAAGCACGGGTATTGTTATTAATCTTACAATAAAAACCCATTCATCAACCACGGATTTGGAATCAAGCATTATATTCTTGTTTGCAGAAAGTAACTACAGATTATTATTTTAAATTTGCTGATAGCTGAATTGAAGGTATTTAAGTTTCTACACCCAACCAAATATTTGCTTGTCTGCAAGTCGTAAGGCTCAAATACCGTCACCTTACAAGTTTCAAAAAAGCTGATGATGGATACGGAGGTTCGCGTTAAGGACAGAAGCGATAGCCCACAATTCAGCGTAGCGGAATGAGGACTATAAGCGCATGGCCTGACCCGCAGGGGAACGCCCTAATAAAAAGAATAAATATTTTATTGGTTTGAAGGGCTTGATTACCAAACATGTCCGAGGTCTTCTTAAATTTAAAGTTTTGACTTAATACCCTATTTTTTGTGGGATGGCTATTATAATTTGTAAGATTTGCCGGTTTTAAAAAATGACAGTTTACAATACAAAATATGAAAATTAGTTTATATCATTGTGTCGATGATTAGAGGCATATTACTTATTATTTTAGGTGGCATGGGTTTTAGTGCATTTTCACAAACGTGCCAAATTGTTTCTGCGAGCAGTGTTTGCAAAGAAGAACTCATAAATTTTGATGTTACATCGAGTTCTAGTATTGCATCGGTAGTTTGGGATATGGGCGATGCTTCTAACTCTACTCAGGTTAGTTTTAACCATAAATATTCTGCTGCAGGTGTAAAAAATGTAAAGGTAACTGTTACGCTTATTAGCGGCGGAACGTGTGTAGCCAGCAAACAAATTACGGTATATGAGGTGCCGGAGTTTAAACTTAAGTTTAGAAAAAATAACAATTACTGCCTTTCGAATAACAATATATGCATTGAAGATAGTTCAAATGGAGGCGATGTAGGTTTAACAATAAAAAAGCGCATTGTTATTTGGGACGATGGTGGGCAAAGTGTTACAAACGACCCACCGATGGGAGGTGTTATTTGTCATAATTATGGGTATGCGGGCAAGTTTAAAATTACCATAGAACTCACCAATGATAAGGGCTGCAAAAGCACCAAGCAAATGGAGGTTACTATATTGTTTGATCAGATTCCACGCATTCGAAATATTGCATTTGCAAATCCCATAGGCTATTGTGATTCGGCTGCGGTATTGTTTCAAGATTCTACGTTATTTGACACGAGTCGAGTATCAAAGAAAGTTTACAATTGGGGCGACGGGCATACCGACACCGGAAGATTTACCCGATTAAGGCATTTTTATTATTCAGAAGGATGGTACAAATTAAGTTTAACGTATTTTCAAAATAACGGTTGCAATACCATTAAAGATACCTTGGTTTATATTTTGGTAGCTTCTGTTAAGCCAAATATTTTAAAAAGTTCAGACACCTTGTGTTTTGAAGGCATTGTTAGGATTCAACAAATTGATAAGTTGCAGGATGCTAATTATTATTGGCATATTGGTGATACGACCGTTGGCTTTGATGAAGACGGCAAGGATATTTTTGTATATCCGAACAAGCTAGGGCGCACATCTATTTCACTTCAAATCATTTATCAGGGTTGTTCTAAATTATTTAAAAAAGCCGATTCGGTGGAAGTGATAGGCATAGAACCCCGGATTAAGATATTGAATGATAACCAATGCGATAATAGGGATACGGTATATTTTAGAATTGAAGGTGAAAGATATGGGATGGGTAAACTATCCTATTTATGGGACTTTAACGATAGTTTGGCTCTGCCTTGCACATCGAGTATTGCCAAAGGTATTAATGTAAATTCCAACTGCAATTTTTCTACCGATTCGCTTGCAAAGCACAAATATGTTTGGGGAGTAAAACGAAAATGGAATTTAGAAATCATCGATAGTGTTCACGGCTGTCATATTACCACCTTACCCGGGTATTTAAATTTAATAAAACCAAAAAATCATAATTTCCGATACAAATCGCAGCGCAAATGTTTAGGAACAAATTCTGATTACAGCATAGCCTTTGAGCATGATTTTAGTCCGGTTGTGCGCGTGCAAGTGAATATTGATTCGGCGCGGGATAAATCCTTTTTTAGTAAGAAGTATATTTATTCTTACATTTACAATTCTGTTATTGATCCCAAAGGTTGGGTAACGGTTGGGTTTGCGGTTACTTTTGGAAAACCAAAAATATACTCGAGTTTTGATACCACCATGTTTACGATTGATTCGAGCCGCATGTGTTTTGATACTATTTGGTTTCATGATTGGTTTCGATTATTACCTTCACCTCCGGCAGGTTTCAAAATGCCCTCAGCGTGCATTCCGGCAACGCTTAAACCAAAAGTGTTTTCACCAATCTTGCAGGATATTACTTTCAATTTTTGGAATTGGGGAGATGGAAGTGAAATTGATACTTTTTTAATGCCGCCTGGTGATTCGGTTTTAACGGTGCCGTCGCATACATACAAGAAGGCGGGTAAATACTTCCTGATGCATTGGGTCGAAAATATGAATGGGTGCTATGGGGTTTCTATTGGGGAATATAAAATTGGTTTTTTTCCGCATATTCTAGATTTTGACTCGATTATATGTCCTGGAGTTTCCATAAAATTTAACGATTCGATATTTTATGATTTAGACACGCCGAACGTAAATAATTGGCATATACCGCAACGCATTAAAATGGGTGCCGAGTTACTAAAATGGGATTTTGACGATGGGCGCGGATTTGCAACTGATACTTTATTTCCCGTATTTAAATTTCAAAACCAAGGCTTTTTCAACATTCGATTAGCGGCAAAAGATAAAAATAATTGTTGGGATACCATAACAAAAACTATTAGCGTTGGAGGCACGCATGCGGGTATAAAAGCTGTTACAAAACGAATTATTTGTGATGATATCATGCAGCTTTTTGACTCGTCATTTACAGATTATCCGCCACCTGCCGACAGTATTATATTTCATTATTGGGATTTTGGTAACATTGGAAATCCAAGCATCTTAAAAGACCCTTTTCATTTTTATAAAACCTTTGGCGAATACCGTATTTTTCATCGGGTTCAAAATACCCAAGGTTGTGTTGATACCACGTCAATAGTAATAAAAATTGAAGGTCCGATTACCAAGTTTGATATCGTTAGCGATACCATAGGCTGTGCACCATTTAAGGCTAAGTTTAAAAATAATTCCGTTAAAACACGTGATTATATTTGGTACTTTGGCGATCCTTTAAATTCAAAACTATCAACCAATAGCGATACCAATGTGAGTTTTACCTATACCAAACCTGGGATTTATTATGTTTATTTGTTTGGAAGCGACAGCGTTGTAAACCCAAATGCAGGCAATGCCATTTATTACTGCAAGTCTTTTTTTCCAGATACAACCGTTGCCAACCGCTTGTTTCGAAAAATAATTGTACTTCCATCGCCAAAGGCCGATTTTAGTGTTAGCCCGATTCAATGTAAAAATAAACCGATTGTGGTTACCGACAAATCCGATTCGATTTTCCAGCGATTTAAATGGGTTATTCCTGGAATTGACAGTTTAGAAACCACCAAAAAAACAGGTATTCTTTATGCTGGCGATACAGGGTCATTTACCATACATTTTTACCCTTGGTTTCCTCCGCAGCCGCCCTATAACCTGAACTGCAGCGACACCTTTAACAAACACATCATTGTAAGCGAAATTGTGGCTGATTTTGATATTATTAAGGATACAATAACTTGTCCAGTATTTATATTTAACAATACCACCAAAGGAAGCAAAACTTTTGTTTGGAACCTAGGAGATTCGGCAGCGGATGCAAACAAGAACATCCGTTTCGACGATAGTTTTAGTTATAAATATGCATCCGGCAAGGGACGATTTATGCCTTGTTTATTTGTGGAAAATTCTAATGGTTGCCGTGATACCATTTGCAAGCAAGTTGATATAGATTTTGTTATCAAACTTTTTCTACCCAATGTTTTTACGCCCAATAACGATGGAGATAACGATGTTTTTGATATTGATGCTCAAGGATTGGATGAATATGATTTGTCGATTTACAGCCGTTGGGGCGAGCTAGTTTATCAATCGCGGATTGACGGCATAGGAAACGATGGATTTAACTGGACCGGTAGAAATCACGGAATGGGTTTTTATCCCGAAGGAACTTACTTTTATATTTTTAAGTTTAAATACGGTTGCAATCCTAAGCAACACAAAACTACAGGAACTGTAACGATGCTGGATACTCGGGAGTAGGTTTTAGGGTTATATAGTAATAGTAGTTATTTTAAAACAACAATTCGTAATTACTAAAATCCTGTTTTTTAAACCTTTTTAACAAAAGAATGTTAATGATAAGGAAATTGAAATAGCTATGAAAAATTTAACTTGCTTCCTAATCCTTCTTCTATTGCTTTCAAGTTGTAGTAAAAATAATGATCAAGGCCAACCTGCAACTTCAGAAACTATGTATTTTCCTTCAAGTAATAATACTGTATGGGAAACCAAATCCATTTCTAGTTTAGGATGGAATCAAAATGCTATTCAGCCACTGAAAGATTTTCTTGTTCAAAAAAATACAAAATCATTTATGATTCTTGTTAATGGAAGGATTGTAATGGAAGAATATTTTAATGGACATAATTCTTCCACTGAATGGGAGTGGAATAGTGCTGGCAAAACTTTAGTAGCTGCAATTACAGGAATAGCGCAACAAGAAGAATTGTTAAATATCAATAATAAAGCGTCCAATTATTTATTAAAAGGATGGACCAATATGCCTTTGCAAAAAGAAAACTTAATTACGCTTAGACATTTATTAACAATGACCTCAGGAATTGATGATACCAAACAATTGGTGATAAGCTCAAGTTTGACTTATGTTGCCGATGCAGGAACTAGGTGGGCTTATGGAAATGTATTTCAAAAATTAACAGACGTAGTTTCTAAAGCTAGCAATCAAGATTTTGAAACTTATTTTGACGCTAAATTGAAAAACAAAATTGGAATGGATGGTTTTTGGAATTTTGGGACAATTTTTACCATATACCATAGCACAACAAGAAGTATGGCAAGGTTCGGCGTATTAGCATTAAACAAAGGAAGATGGAATTCGGAGCAAATAATAGATGAAACTTTTTTTAATGAGAGTATAGCCTCTTCGCAAAGTATAAATCCTTCCTATGGATATTTATGGTGGTTAAATGGAAAATCAAAGTATATGATTCCTAACGAGCAAACAGTTTATCAAGGCTTATTAGTTCCAAACGCAGCAGCAGATATGTATGCCGCCATGGGAGCAAACGACCAACGCATATACGTAATCCCTAGCAAAAAAATAATTATAATACGAATGGGAGAAGCCTCCGACCCCGTAAATCCTAATTTTGCCGTATCAGGATTTGACAATGCACTTTGGGAGAAAATAAATGCTGTTATAAACTAAAAAGAAAGATTGAAAAACAACAAATCTCCAACAGCAGATTTTGTAAATATTTAGTTTTTTGAGGAGGAAAGCTCGTACTTTCAAATATTTATCTGGTTTAGAAAAATATTTTGGTTCCGAAAGCTCCAAAACCCTTGCGAGCAAACAGTTATTTTTTAAACCCAAAATCTGCAATAGAAAACGTAGATTCGTTTAGATATTTTAATTCAATTTTATACAAAAATTGATAACAATTTGACCAGCAATTTATGTTAATTTTTATAGGTCTGCTCGAATGCCTTTTTAAGAATTGGTGCAAATATAAAACCTTGTCAGGCATTTCTAAACTTGAATTAAACCCAACTTTTAGAATACCGATATAGTAGTCAAATAGTTTTGACGAAAAACTTTATTGAATACATGAATGGTTTAAATCAAGTAGTTCGATTCTTTGAATCTTCTATAGATTTATGAGTTAAAAACAAGCCACAAATAATACCGATTATTCAAAATATTAAAGTCCAATTTTAATTTTCTGGCCTGCGACCTATTATTTTAATAAATCGGAATTTAACATTGTAAATTTAATAAATAGCCCAAGGCTATTTGTTAAATACAATTGGTATAAGTTCAAATTATTTTTCCTCAACAGGATCGCAACAACCAACCGTTTCGCCGCTTTTTAATTGTGAAATTAAAAAGTAGGCTCCTTTTAGAACCAATAAATCGGTTTTATTTAGTGGTTGAAGTGGTATAATTTCGATGTATTCGTAAGATGAAGAACCAGTTCTAATTTCAATCATTTGATAGCCCGGTAAAAAATCTAATTGCTTAGAGCCTTCTTTTATAACAGAATGCTTCTGTGACTTTGCATTAATACTTTCGGTGGCCAAAAAAACATATTGTTTTTCGCCAACCCTTATCACTGCAGCTTCGGGAACACAGGCAACAACCCGCTCGTCCACTTGAATTTCAGCGCTAATATAAGTTCCGGGAATTAAATCGTTGCGTTTATTGGTCTTAACATCAGCGTGAATTTCGATGGTTTTGGTTGACTCGTTTAACATTTTACCAATACTAAATATAACGGCCTCTAAAGGTTCACCCATTTGATTAGGCCGGTTAACGATTATCTTTTGACCAATTTTAAGCTTTTTCATATCTTTTTCAAACACATCAACATGTACGTGGATATCGGTAATATTAATAACGTCAAAAAGTGTTTTGTTTGGCTCGGCGTACCCTCCCAAACTTGTTTTTAAATGCCCAACGTAACCTGAAATAGGGGCTTTTAAAGGAATAGATCGTGTAATAATACCTCGGTTGAGTTGAGCAGTGGAAATGGATAACATATTAAGCTGATTCTCTAAAGAAAGGAGTCTCGATTTTTCGGAATTAAACTTTGCCTGCGCTTGCTGAAAAACTTTTCCGGAGCTTACATTTTGTGAATAAAGCTCCTGCTGTCTAAGAAACTCTTTTTCTGTAAACTCAATTTGGTTTTTGATTGTCAGGTAATCTTCCTGAAGTTTTACATAATCTGGATGTTCTAGTGTAATTACGGTTTGTCCTTTGCGTACAAAATCACCTTCGAGGACTAATATGGATTTTACGATGCCACCAATATAGGTTGAAACCTCTGCAAAATTTTGCGGCGGCACATCCAATTTGCCGCTGGCCTTAATTGTTTCAGACATTTTTCGATATTCCATGTTGCCCAATTCCAAACCTGCTGATTGAAACTGAAATTTTGTAATTTCCAGATAAGAGGTTGTTAATACCGAATCCCTTTCTGTGTTTTTTTGGACTTGTTTTTTTGATTCATCCGATTGACAGGCTGCTAGTAGCACTGCCGATAATATATAAAATATGCGTTTTTTGTTCATGATTTTTAGTTAGTAATGTGCTAATAAATTCCAAGAATCGCTTCGATAGAAATTACCAATTGATTGTATTGATGAATAGTATCCAAATACCCGTATTTAATGGCATTAATACGGTTTAGACTCAAAATAAATTCAGGATAACTTAGTTCGCCAGCTTTAAAACCAATTTCGGTATGTTTCCAAAGCAGGGCAGATTGCACATTGGCCTTATTTTCATAGTAGGCAATGCTTGAATTAATTTTATCCAATTCCTTTAGTAACACAAACATTTGCGACTCCGTTTCCAATTTAATCTGCCGAAAATTATTAACCGCAATTTGCGAATTTACCTTAGTGGCTTTTATCTTGGCTTGCTGCGGGCCAAACCAAAGTGGCACTGCCAATCCAACCTGAAACCCCGCCTGATTGCTTTTGCCATAATAGTTTCGATTTATTTCATTAGGATTATAGCTGTTAAGGACGGTTTGTTGGAAATAGCCTATCGAAATATCGGGAAATAATTTAGAGCGTTCAACCTGAGTTTCCACAGATCGTATATCCTGTTGTTTCTTCCAATAAATTAAATACGGATTCTGTTGGATTATGGCAGAATCACTAGGCAAATTAAAAGTTAACTTCTGAGGTTCGGAAATTGATATACCTATTTCCATGTTGGTGTTTAGCAGGGTTTGCAGTTTTTTTTGTAGAATAATGCGATCCTGTTTAGCTAGCGAAAGTTGATACCTTAAGTGCATAAATTCTGTTTCGGCGGTTACCTTTTCTAATAAGTTGGTCTCACCTGTTTTGTATCGGAGTTCACTGTTTTTTAAAAAGTTAGCATACAAACTGTCCTGTGTTTCAAGTAATTTTATTTTTTCTTCGATATAAAACAGGTTGTAAAAAGCAAGTTTTACCTTGGTACTCAATTCAGATTTTGCAATAGTGTATTGGTCTTGTTTGCTTTTAACTGCTAGGTTGGCCAATTTTTGTTGATTGCGGTATAGGGTTGGAAACGAGAAGTCTTGAGTAACACTAAAACTATTGTCAATGTTTCCCCCACTCGTAGGATCTTGCGTAAGCAGAAACTTAGTTTTGTCAATGTTGATGGCTGTTTTGCTCAATACTTTCTGCAAATCAATTTCAAAGGCATGCGATTCTAGCCCTAAATTGTTTTTATGGGCTTCTTGAATTGCCTCTTGAAGTGTTAATATTTTTACTGGATTTTGAGCATTTGCTTTTGGAGAGAAACTCAAAAAACAGCCGAATAAAATCAGGAGTGCCACTTTTCCTTGGCCTGCAACGCTTTTAGGTGCTTTAGAAAATAAAACATAAAGTACAGGAAGAACCACTAAGGTGAGTAGAGTAGCGGTTATAAGTCCACCAATTACAACGGTTGCCAACGGCCGTTGTACTTCGGCGCCGGCCGAATCAGACAAGGCCATGGGCAAAAATCCAAGGGAAGCAACAGCTGCTGTAATTAAAACAGGGCGCAAACGAACTTTTGTTCCCAGAAACACCCGTTCATAAATATCCTGAATACCTTCTTTTTTGAGTTGATTAAAATAGGCAACTAATACTATACCGTTTAAAACAGCAACTCCAAATAAAGCTATGAAACCAATTCCAGCCGAAATACTAAATGGCATTCCGCCTAGCCACAAACCAAAAACGCCGCCAATTGCAGATAGCGGAATAGCAGAAAATATTAGCAAGGCCTGTTTAAAAGATGTAAACGTTAAGTATAGAAGGATAAAAATTAGAAGCAAAGCCACAGGTACAGCCATAGCTAAACGTTTATTGGCTTCAACCAAGTTTTCGAACTGCCCACCATAAGTTATAAAATAGCCTGCTGGCAAATCAAGTTCTTGATCTAGTTTCTTGCTAATTTCATCAACTATCGATTTTACATCTCGGTTTCTTACATTAAATCCAAGCGTAACGCGTCGTCGAGCATTGTCTCGTGAAATTTGCATAGGCCCTTCTTTAAATTCAATTTCAGCCAACTGACCTATGGGGATTTGCGATCCATCTGCAAGTGGAATAAACAAATTGCGGATATTAGAAATATCAGATCTAAAATCCTTTTGAAATCGCACAACCATGTCGAAACGGGTTTCTCCTTCAAATACAACACCAGCCACTTTTCCAGCAAAAGCAGTTCTTAAAACGGTATTAATATTTGAAATTTGAAGTCCGTACTGTGCAATTTTATCGCGGTTGTATTGCACTGTAATTTGCGGAAGACCAGTGGTTTGTTCTGATCTAAGATCTGTAATGCCTCGAATATTTTCAACAATTCGCAATGCTTCATTGGCCTTTTGAGCTAAAGTCTCCAATTCATCGCCATATATTTTTATGGCCACATCAGAACGCACACCTGTCATTAATTCATTGAAGCGCAATTGAATAGGTTGTGAAATTTCGAGACTTATGCCTGGTAATCCTTTTAAAACAACCGTTATCTCTTCGGCTAATTCTTCTCGCGAGTTCGCTGTGGTCCATTCACTTTTGTCTTTTAATACAATAATGATATCCGCTACTTCTACCGACATTGGGTCGGTTGGTATTTCTGAAGAGCCAATACGGGAAACTATTTGCTTTATTTCGGGAAATTCTTTTTTGAGAAGTTGTTCAATTTTGGTTATCATTTCTATATTCTGTGTTAATGAACTCCCCGGCATTATACGGGTATTTATAGCTAAATCGCCTTCTTCGAGCGTTGGAATAAACTCAGAACCCATCCTAGAAAACAAAAACAAACTTCCGGCAAATAGAATAACCGTTGTAAAAATTACGAATCGTTTTTGTCGCAAAGCAAATAGAATCACAGGGTTATAAATACGCTGAAATACGGCAATAATTCTATCCGAAAAAGTTGTTCGGTAAACGATGCGCTTTTTTAAACATAAAGCCATCATCATTGGAATGTAAGTCAATGAAAGAATAAATGCTCCTATAATGGCAAATGAAACAACTTGCGCCATGGGAACAAACATTTTGCCTTCGATGCCGGTGAGTGTTAAAATGGGCAGATAAACGATTAAAATAATGAGTTCACCAAAGGCCGCAGAAGTTCTAATGCGCGAAGATGCCTGATACACTTCTTCATCCATCTGTGCCTGAGAAATAACGACCCCATCGGTCCATTTGCGAGAATTTATTCGATGAACGATGGCTTCAACAATAATTACAGCTCCATCCACAATAATTCCAAAGTCAAGGGCTCCTAAACTCATCAAGTTGCCCGAAACTCCGAAAAGTTTCATCATCCCAATAGCAAAAAGCATGGCTAGCGGAATTACAGAAGCAACTATCAATCCTGCCCGCCAATTTCCTAATAACAGCACAAGAATAAAGATAACAATCAATCCACCTTCCAATAAGTTGGTTTTTACTGTACGAATAGCTCTATCAACTAAATTGCTGCGATCTATAAAAGGTTCTATAACCACGCCTCTGGGTAAAGATTTTTGAATTTTTGCAATTTGCGTTTTTACACGTTTGGTAACTTCATCGGCATTCTGACCTTTAAGCATCATGACTACTCCAAGCACAATTTCGCCTTTTCCATCGCGAGTAGCCGCGCCATAACGCGTGGCATGTCCAAACTGCACTAGAGCAATATCGCGCACCAAAATGGGCAATCCATCTATAGTTTTTACGACAATTTTTTCAATATCCGTCAAATTTCTAACCATTCCCAAACCCCGAATAAAATATGAGTTTGTTCCCTTTTCTATATAACTGCCTCCCGTGTTTTCATTATTGTGCTCTAAGGCATTAAAGAGCTCGTTAACTGAAATATTCATCGACCTCAATTTATCAGGGTTTATGGCAATTTCATATTGTTTTACATAACCCCCAAGTGTATTAATATCGGCAACTCCTTCAACGCCTAGCAACTGTCTTCTAACTATCCAATCCTGCATGCTCCTTAATTCCATAGGCGAATACGACGAATCAAAACCTTTTTGCGTATGCAACACGTATTGATAGATTTCTCCTAAACCGGTTGCAACAGGTGCCAATTCAGATTTTCCAACACCTAGAGGTATATTTTCTCTTGCTTGCAAAATGCGTTCATTTACCATTTGACGGGCGGTGTAAATAGAAACTTCATCTTTAAAAACAAGGGTTATCACCGACAAGCCAAGCTTTGAAATGGACCTCAACTCAATCATGTCGGGCAAATTGGCGCATGCCGATTCAAGAGGCACAGTTACATACTGCTCTACCTCTTGTGAGGCAAGTGTTGGCGCAACAGTTATTATCTGAACCTGATTGTTCGTAATATCCGGAAGTGCGTCAATAGGTAATCGATTTAGGGCGTATGCTCCCCAGCCCAAAAGGGCAAACACAAATAAGCCAACGGCAAGTTTGTGATGGATGGAGAATCGAATGATTCTGTCTATCATAATATAAAAATGTAAAATCGGTGCTAAAATTTAGCATCCGAAAGTTGGCCAAATTTAATTTACCTTCTCTTTTTCGTAGGAAACACACGACGGATGCTTTTTACAATCAACCCCGGGTTCGCATTTTTCATGAGCCTCACATTCAGGGTGCTCGGGACAATCTTCCGAAATTGGACAGTTGCGTTCATGACCTTTGCAATTTGCAGTGTTAATTTCTTTCTGTTTTTGGCCGCAGGAGGCTATAGTGAGCGCCACTAATAGCATTATGGATGCAATTATTTTTTTCATTTTTTTCATTTTTTTTAATGTGTTTAAATAAAAATTCTCTGTTCTAAAAAGCCCTTCAAATCTTAATCCTCATTACTCTTCTTAAGCTCATTATTTGATTGATTATCGGCTACTTTGCCATGTAAACTATTCTAACCAAACTGACAATTAAACGATGTGGCAACCAAAAAATGAAGAAAAATTAGCATTTGAAATTTCGGTTTAAACCTACCTTAGACTTCGATTTCAAGCACTTCAAGAACAATACATGAACTTGAAGCCCTTTAAATAATTGACTGCAAGTTACAACGCAAAAAAATTAAGAAAACTGTGGTGGCTTCCAGATAGAGCAAGCGTAACCTGAAATAAAAGCTAACGAGTATACAGACTTTTTAATTACAATGACCGAAGGTCTAAAGCCCAACATAGCAGGAAAGTATTCAAAATGGTAAGACTGTCCACAACAAGCGCACATGCAAAATGGTGTACAATTTTCACTATCCTTTTCTTGATCACTATGATTTTTGGCGTCAGAAGAATGTTCAATTGTTATTTCCTTGTCGCAATCATCCGCATCATTGCATGGCATAAATGACAAAGCAATAATGTAAAAGGTAAAAAGAAACGTGAGTGTTTTCTTCACGAGGCAAATTTAACCCAAATTAATGAATTGAATGTTTACCTTTTTTATTCAGCTGAGTTATAATATTCATTACTCTTCATTTTCAAATATATTAATATCTCAGAATAAGTCAAAGTAACTTCCAAATAAGGTTCCTTTATTTTGCCTCAAATATTCTATAAATTTAACTTGTAAAATTTCAAAATACGTTCCCAAATTGTAATTTAAACCTGACAGGCTTCACTTTAAAGAAAACCCTTTATGTAGCATAATAAAAATACTGTTGCAAAGTAAACCTTGAAAAATTTTCTTTCAGTTAAAAGTTGTTTGATATAAAGAAGCTATTTTGGAATGTTTCTCTAACAATGTTTGGAGTAAATCGATTTAGAAATTGTTTTAATTTTTTTGCTTATCAAACTATTGAATTTTTTAACACAGTAGCAATTTCGATTTTATTTTGGAGTTAACAATTGATTTAACATCTTTCGCGTTTACTTTGTGATTTATAAACGTATCCATTTATTCAATAACTAACACAAACATGCAAAAGGGATTTATTTATTTTTTACTTCTGATGGTCTTAATGGCCTGCAACAATGCCCCAGAAAAATCTGTTTCAATGTCTGATTTCCAGAATGCAACTGCAACAGGCAACAGATCAGAGGGTTTGGTAACCGACGAAAGTGCTGTATCGAAAACCGAAGCATCAAGTTCAGAGCCTCAAACTACCGATCAAACAAAGGCCGATTTAGGGGCAACAGTTCCAAAACTAATCAAAAACGGTTATTTATCTTTAGAAGTTAAAGATTATTCCGCTTATAGAAAGTCCGTTCAAGAACTCGTAAAAGAACATGGTGGTTACTTGGGCAACGAAACTGAGACCAACCAAACCTATCGTATTAGCAACGAATTGATAATTCGCATTCCAGTAAAATCATTCGATGTAATTATGAATGGTTTAATGGCAAATTCCATAAAAACAGATAGCAAACGTATTGAAGTGCAAGATGTTGGAGAAGAATATGCCGATTTGCAAGCCCGCATTTTAACCAAACAAGCGGTAGAAAAACGCTACCTTGATATTTTAAACAAAGCTGGCAAAATAACCGACATTTTGGAGGTTGAAGAAAAATTACGAGTTATTCGCGAAGAAATTGAAGCGGCTCAAGGTCGAATCAAGTACATCGAAAGTCAGGTTTCATTTAGCACCATTACTCTCAGTTTTTACAAGGTCCTTGATGCGCATTACACGCCGCCTTCAGGCCCAGGTTTTTTCAGCCGAATTTGGAGCGGCTTGGTTAAAGGTTGGGAAATTATTCTTGATATTTTCATCGGCTTGGTCTATCTATGGCCACTATGGGTAATCATTTTTCTGGTTGTGTTTATTATTCGACGCAAACATTTCACGTTTAAGATTTGGCCTTTCCGCAAAAAGAAACTTTAAAATTTAAACTTGGGCGTTCCCCGAAGGGGCGCTCTTTCCGTTCCAATCTTTTTGCTCGTACCTCTCAAAAAGGATTTCCTCTGCAATCGCTAACGCAAACCGCCGCTTTTAATCGTTCGGGGTATTTTTCTAATGAAAACACTTATGAATTTATCAATAAAAATGCCAGGAAACTTTAATCCAGCAGGCACTTCTGCTGTCATTGCGGGCTTGACCCCGCAATCGCCCATCAATAACAAAGCAATTGCGACATATAACCTGTATTTGTTTTTTCCTTGTGAATTCCAAAGTAATCAAAATTAGGCAAATAAGTTGTACCTGTGATTGTTCAAAAATGACAATCCAAATGTGCTCATTTTAAAAAAGTGGGAGTATCATTGTAACTCATGTTAAATTATCAAAAACCAAACCCATCAATGTCTTGGTTCAGTATTTAGATACACTCAAGACGATAATTACAATGGCGGGTACGGTTGGGCAGTTGACGACACCAGTATAGGTTATGATTGGAACTTGAAATCTATTGATGTTTCGCCATTTTTAGGTAAGCATCGCGTATCTTTATATATTTACAATCAGGTTTGTCAAAAAATATTTAAGTTCGATACCATTGAAGTTATTGGCATGGTAAGCGAAATTCGGGTATTAAATGATAATCAATGGGTTAATAAGGATACTGTTTATTTTAGGGTTACAAACACGTTCCTAGGGTATCGGAAGAATAAGTTATTTTATGGATTTCGGGGATGATTTATCTCCGCAATGCGCTACGAGTCTTACCAAAGGAATCAATGTCAATTCAGATTGCAATTTTCCAACGGATTCTATTGGTCAATATTTTTATGGAAACGGACGTTGCAATATGTGGTGGGTTGCAGTTCGGGATGTGGATTAAGGTTGCTGTGATACAAAAAATGCAGGATTTATTAATCTCATAAAACCTGATAGTATGGATTGTAATTTTCGTTATACTTCCAACAGAAAATGTATAAGCAACAAATTCAATTATTTAATACGATTTAGCCATGATTTATGTCAAAATATTAACGTAAGAGTCAATCTTGATTCGGCTTGCGGAAAACGATTGTTTAGTTCACGAATAGTTTCAGAATATGCCTATTTATACACTTGTTACAAGCAGGGCTGGGTTACGGTTGGATTTGCCTTGCGATTTGGTAGTCCTTTTGTTTTTACAAGTAACAAGGATACGGCCGATTTCTACGTTGACGGTAGTCAAGTTTGTTACGATACCGTATGGATTCATAACTGGTTTCAATTGTTTACCGACCCTGATGCCCGTTTACAGCCATAGGAAAATGCCTTAATTCGCCTATAAAACCAATACTTTTCGATTCGGTACAAAGCAATATTACCTTCTCTAAATGGGGTTGGCCATTTGGCGATTTGCCCTACTCCATTTCCGTGGCCAATGGTGATTTGGCTGTTCCAAATCCTTCTCATATTTATAAAAAATCGGGGGTTTATACCATTTCTCACTATATCGAAAACAAAGGGCTATGTTACAGCTATGATGCCATGAATATTGGCTTGGGATTTAGAATGAGAGTATTTCTGGACAGTGTAATTTGTCCGGGAAGCAGTGTTCGATTGGTAGAATCGATGAGTTATGGCTCAGGTTCAACCTTTTATTGGCGAAAACCCGATCGAAAACTAGCTGGAAATGAAGCTTTTCGTTGGGATTTTGATGACGGAAGAGGTTATTCTACCGACACGTTGCACCCAATATTGTTTTCTCCTAAGCCCGGTTTTACAGAATTAATTTAGCGGCAAAGGATTCAACAAATTCCTTAGACACTTTGACCAAAGTAATAAATGTTGGCAGTTTTTACGCGGGAATTAAGGCAGTATACAAAAAGATTATTTGTGATGATATTTTACAATTGTTTGATTCGTCCTACAGCGATTACAAACCGCCGCTTGACAGTATCAATAAGTATTATTGGGTGTTTGGAGATGCTGGAAATCCTAGCACGGTTAAAAATTCATTTCATTATTACAAAACATATCGCGAATTTACTGTATTTCATGGAGTCGAAAATTCACGTGGTTGCAAAGACGGTGTAAGCATAAAAATAAAAATAGAAGAACCTCAATCTACTTTAGATATTATAACAGACACGTTGGGTTGCGCTCCATTTAGGGCTACCTTTAAAAATAATTCAAAAAATGCTCGCGACTATATTAGGTATTTCGGAGATTCATTAAGCACACGACTTTCAACCAACAAGGATACCAATGTTTCATTTATTTACTCGAAACAGGGAACCTATTTTATTTACTTATTAGCTAGCGACAGCGTGGTTAATCCAAATGCCGGCAATGCGGTTTATTATTGTAAATCGTTTTTTTCCGAATACCAGTATCAACAAATTAATAATTCGTAAAATCATCGTTTTGCCTTCTTACACAACCAATTTTGAAGTAAATCCGATTCAATGCACCAACAAGGCCATTTTGGTAAAAGATAAATCAAATCCAATCTATCAAAAATTTAAATGGGTTATTAAAGGTATCTACAGTATTGAAACCATAGACTCGTTTGCCTATTAGTATTCGGGTGATACCGGCATATTTCGGGTTAATTTTTACCCTTGGTATCCGCCCTCGAGATTGTATAATTTAAGTTGTGCAGATACCGTAAGCAAGCTTGTGCGAATTTCAGAGACAATAGCAGAATTTGACGTGTTTAAAGACACAATCTCTTGCCCTACAATTACCTTTAAAAACACTTCAACAGGTATAAATTCAAGTGGAATTTAGGGGATACCAAGGTCGGTGACACTAAAATATACGTTCAGAAACTACGCTTAAATACAGTTACAGTGGAAAAGGGATGTTTACACCTTGCTTATTTGTTGAGAATTTTGCCGGCTGTCGAGATAAGATTTGTAAAAATGTCACAATAGATTTTGTTATCAAGCTGTGAATTCCCAATGCATTTACACCTAATAACTATGGCTTAATGATGTTTTTGACATAGAGGCTGAAGTGCTTGATGAATATGATTTGTTAATTTTTAACCACTGGGGACAAGAAGTTTTTCATACAAATATTGACGGGATAAGAAATGATGGTAACAAATGGACTTGGCGTAACCTTGGCTTGGGATTTTACCTATTATTATATCTTTAACTTTAAAGCGTTAAAGTCGTCAATTAATTTTTAAAGTTCTGTCATTTTTTCTCTGTCACTTTCTTGTTTACAATGTCGTTATAGCCTCACCGATAACACAGTGACATGAATACCTCAAAAGTTAAAATATGAACAGCTGAATTCTTTTCAAAATCATCAGAATTAAAATAAAGATACATCGTTTTTATACTTTGGGAAAAGCCGACACTTGCCTAAATTTGCACACCTTAATTTGGCTTCGTAGTTTAATGGATAGAATGTGAGACTCCGACTCTCACGGTGTGGGTTCGATTCCCGCCGAAGTCACTAAAATTGGCTCTTTTGGTAATATTCATATAGTCTACCAACGGCATCTTAACGAATATATCTTGCTAAGCTATCTATCTCCCAACGAATTTCTAAAAGCTTCTTCACAAGGCGTAATTCTTGATGTAAGATCGCCGAGCGAATTTGAAATGGGGCATATTTCGGGGGCTGCTTCTTTTCCTCTTTTTAGCAATGCCGAGCGCGCCGAAGTAGGTACCTTATACAAGCAAACCGGTAAAAATGAAGCACTGTTTAAAGGCTTAGAACTTATTGGACCCAAGCTAAGAATATTTGCTGAAAAGGCTTTAGAATTAACGCAAGGCAAATCGGCGTATATTCATTGTTGGCGTGGAGGAATGCGAAGTGCGGGTATGGCCACATTATTACAAACAGCTGGTATTCCGTGTTTTTTGTTAAAAGGTGGGTATAAAAACTTTAGATTTTTTATTCTTCAAGAATTTAAAAAACCTTGGAAATTCAACGTTTTGGGTGGAAAAACGGGTAGCGGTAAAACCTTAATTTTACATGAGTTAACATCTCAAGGTGAACAGGTTTTGGACCTAGAAGCACTTGCAAACCACAAAGGCTCTGCATTTGGCAGAATTGGTGAATTACCTCAACCTTCAACCGAACAATTTGGAAACAAGGTGTATGAGGTTATGAAAAATTTCGATATCGGCAAAACTGTTTGGATTGAAGATGAAAGCCATACCATTGGAAGCGTTTTTATTCCAAGCGAACTTTATGAAAATTATAGAGCTTGTCCACTGTTGGTAATGGATATTCCTTTTGAAGAACGAGTGAATCATTTGAGCAAAATTTACGGCAACTATGATAAAATTGAAATTAAAGAAGCTTTTGAACGGATTCGAAAAAAATTAGGAGGTCAACATGTTAAAACAGCCATTGAACTTATTGATGCCAACAATGTGCAGGGTGTCGCTTCTATTGCACTGCATTATTACGACAAGGCCTATTTACACGGACTTCAACACAAGGATACAACAGCTATCCGCTATTTTAGCTTCGACATTTTAGACCCTTTATTCATAAGCAATGAATTAATTAAAACCAATTTTGATGGAACCAATTAAACTAACTCAATTCAGCAGTAGCTCGGGCTGTGGCTGTAAAATACATCCCGAAGAACTTGAAAATATTATTGGTGATTTAAAAACCGGAAACACCTTCCCTAATTTATTGGTAGGAAACGACAGTGCTGATGATGCTTCTGTAATGAGGCTCGAGAATGGTGATTTGTTAATTCAAACTTCCGATTTTTTTACCCCAATTGTAGATGACCCATTTTTGTTTGGACAAATTGCCGCTGCTAACGCTATCAGTGATGTGTTTGCGATGGGAGGAACGCCAATAATGGCAAATGCTTTGTTGGGTTGGCCAACCGATAAGCTTGCTCCTGAAATAGCAAATCTTGTATTAAAAGGAGCCATCGAAATCTGTCAAAGCGTTAAAATTCCTTTAGCCGGCGGTCATAGTATTAAAATTCAGGAACCTGTTTTTGGGTTATCGGTAACCGGTACTTGCAAAGCCTTTCAATTAAAAACAAATAAAGACGCTCAAAAAGGAGATATCATTTATCTTACCAAACCATTAGGAATTGGAATTTTAGCTTCGGCGCTTAAAAAAGGAAAACTTAGTGAAGAAGGATTTGTAGCCTTAATAAGTACGGCAACAAAAGTGAATGCCGAAGGGGCACTGTTTGGTAATTTAGCTTATGTAAATGCCATGACGGATGTAACCGGATTCGGACTTTTGGGCCATTTGTTGGAAATGTGTAAAGGGGCAAAAATTGGTGCAGAAATCATAGCAGAAAAAGTGCCAGTATTGGAAGAAGCAAAGGCTTTAGCTGCTCAATTTATTATGCCGGACAATACCTTTCGCAACTGGAATGCCTTCGAAAAAGAAACGCATAATCTTGGTGAAAATTTGTTTGGTGTGGTAAATGACCCACAAACAAATGGGGGATTATTGATTTCGGTAGATGCTGCTTCTAAATCTGAATTTGAAGCTTTTTGCAATGAAAAGGCAATTATTATTTATGAGATAGGCTTATTTAATCGAGAGCAAGGTGTTTATTTTATTTAATTTTGACGTGTTCGAATGATTGAATGAATTTTCAAGGTAATATTTAACCATGAATGATATACTAAAAGCTGACCTGCAAAGCCTCAAAGGTGATTTAATTTTATTTAAACCATCAATTTTAGAGGTGTCCCGAGAAATAATAAGCGAAGGAATTTCTAAGTATCCGATTTTTATCGCTCATCAGGTAAAAATACCAATTGGTGAAATCATACTTGATCATACCGAATTGGCTATGGCTTGGAGTATTAGCGCTTCAACAATCGAAGAATTTATTGAGCATCGATTGATTGAGGCCGATAAAGAAACTTTGTTTATTTCTAATTATAAAGATGCCGAAAAACATATCTGTATTTTTATGATATCTGAGGGTGGTGCTAGTTTTGTGTTTGTGCCTTATGATGTTCAAATTCAAATAGAAGACAATTGAAACGAGAAAGAATCATCGTTTTTTTTTCTAAACAGCGCACTGTTTTGGTGCTTTATGTGCTTTTGGCAACCGCACTTTCTTTATCAAATTTTAATAAAGGTCAAACCAAAGTATTTTCAGGGGATAGTAAATACACCTTTTACAATAACTACGTAATTTTTAAGCATTCCTTCTTCCATCTTCAACAAGGCAAGGATTTGTATGTGCTTTTTCCTGAAATACAATGGGATCTTTACAAATACAGCCCATCGTTTTCAGTGGTAATGGTCGTTTTTGCTTTTCTACCTGATTGGTTGGCTTTATTGCTTTGGAATCTACTCAACGTCTTAATTTTATTTTACGGGATTCGCTATTTTATAAAAGGGCCACCGCATACAATTTTCATGCTCTGGTTTATTTTTAACGAATTGTTTACCTCGGTACTCAATTCGCAAAGTAATCCGATGATTGCCGGCATGTTAGTAGCAGCTTTTACCTTTTTTGAGAAAGATAAGGTTCATTGGGCCGCTCTGCTTATCGTTTCTACGTTTTACATAAAGGTGTTTGGTATTTTGGCCGCTTTGCTCTTTTTGTTTTACCCAAATAAATGGCGCTTTGTACTTTGGTGTGGAATTTGGACCATGGTTATAGGTTTATTGCCACTACTATTTACGTCAACAAATGGCCTTGTTTTTCAGTATCAAAATTGGTTAAGGTTACTTTCAGAGGACCATTCGGGTTCTTTAGGATACAGTTTTATGGGCGTATTGCAAACTTGGTTTGGACTCAAATCAGGCAAAGATATACTCGTTATTATAGGTTTAATAGTTACTGTTCTTCCATTTGTTTTTACCCACAAATTCAATAATTTACAGTACCGAATCAATTGGTTCGCCTCACTCTTAATATGGCTTGTAATATTCAATCATAAGGCGGAATCGCCAACGTTTATTATTGCTTTTACTGGCATCGCCCTTTGGTTGTTTACCACTCCGCTAAACAGAACGGTAATAGTTTTAGCCGTTTTGGCTTTTGTTTTCACCAGCTTAGCACCCACCGATATTTTTCCTGCTTCCATTCGCCATTCGTTTTTCGAACCCTATGCTATCAAAGCGGTTCCATGCATTTTAATCTGGCTTTATTTAAATTTTCAATTACTAAAAGCGGGCTTAAAAAAAAGCTAAAAAGTACTTGGTTTTGAAAATTAATTGCACTTACCTTTGTATGGAAGGGCTGGCAGATTGAAAAATTTAATAACAAAATTTTACCGGCTGAAGTCAAATGTCAATGTCAGGCTTTTTTCAACCTTCGGGTGATCCTCTTGTCAATGACGAGACGACGTAAGAAGACAGCGATACCCGACAGGCCAAAACATGCTTTCAAGGGATTTTTTCAACCCTCAGCCCTTTTTTTCTAATAATTTACCCAAAATCCTCATTAGAAAATGTAGATTCAATTAAGATATTGTAATTCGCTTGGATTGCAAGCACACCCTACTAGCATTTTATTACATCCCAAAAGTCGCAAACAATTTTTCAGACAAGAAATTTGAGCATCAACAATTGATAAATCGACTTTTACTATGATTTTTGTGGTTTTTCGAAATTTCTTTGCAAAGTTCCCCCTTCCCCCCACTCGGGCGGTTAGTTTA
>Ga0209181_10001820_pt1 | contig 36030 bp, 31 predicted proteins | sample MAT05_FD_187208 | JGI IMG/M metagenome (GOLD analysis project Ga0209181, IMG submission 187208) | Freshwater microbial communities from Lake Fryxell liftoff mats and glacier meltwater in Antarctica - MAT-05 (SPAdes) (version 2) | ecosystem: Environmental > Aquatic > Freshwater > Ice > Liftoff... | reverse complement strand
ACGATGCTGGCAAAATGCCAAGCAAATTAGACCAAATTTAAATGTATTTATTTTCATGAACCAAAATTGCCGACACCTAACCATACTTTTGTCATAGTTTTGTCAAATTTGACAATACTCCATAAACAAAAATTGAGCATCCCCACCCAGTCTACTATTTTGTAAATAGTTTTAATTTTTAGAGCAAATAAGGCCAACAAAATATCAAAGCCTGTTATTTTTGTTGGCCCTTTCTTATAAAAAAATGACAGAACCCACTCCAACACCCACCGAATCTGAAATTCAGCATAATAATCTAGATGTCGACTTTCTCCAAGGACCTCATGGAAGACTTTATGAACTTGGCTTTGTATTTAAGATCATTTTTGAGTTTGTAAAAGGGCTTAGGAAATTGCACTTTTTGGGGCCTTGTGTTACCATTTTTGGATCTGCACGTTACAAAGAAGACCACCTTTATTATAAACTGGCTAGGGAAATGGGCGGTAGGGTCGGTAAACTGGGATTTGGCATATTAACAGGCGGCGGACCTGGAATAATGGAAGCCGCCAATAGAGGAGCACAAGATGTAGGTGCCAAAAGTATAGGCGTAAACATTAAATTGCCATTTGAACAAAAACCCAACCCCTATTTAGATCGATGGGTTGAAATTCAATATTTTTTTATCCGAAAAGTATTGATGTTTAAATATTCCTTCGGTTTTGTAATTTTACCCGGTGGATTTGGCACCATTGATGAAATGTTTGAAGCAATGACCCTCATACAAACCAAAAAAATGCCTTGGTTCCCTGTTGTTTTAATGGGCAAAGAATATTGGAAAGATGTTATTGAGCAAATAAACGTAATGCACAACGCTGGCACCATCTCACCCGAAGACGAAGCCATGCTATGTATAACTGATGATCCGGATGTGGCTATTGCATTTTTGGAAGATAAAATAGGCATTTTTGCCACCCGAAAACGGGCAATGAAACCGATCTGGTGGTTGGGTGAGAAGTGATTTTTTAAATGAATTATTGACAAACAAATTCCGTTTCAATCTTATACTTAACTTTGCCCCACAATGTCAAAAGGACCCATTTCTCAATTTGTAGAAAAACACTACTTACATTTTAACGCAGCGGCACTGGTTGATGCTGCCAAAGGATATGAAACCCACATTACCGAAGGGGGTAAAATGATGGTTACCCTTGCAGGTGCAATGAGCACGGCAGAGTTGGGCAAAAGCTTGGCTGAAATGATCCGCCAAGGCAAAATAGACATCATTAGCTGCACCGGAGCAAACCTAGAAGAAGACATCATGAATTTGGTTGCGCACAGCCATTACAAGCGTGTACCTAATTATAGGGACTTAAGCCCGCAAGAAGAATGGGATCTTTTAGAAAACCATTATAACAGGGTTACGGATACATGCATACCTGAAGAAGAAGCATTTAGGCGTTTGCAAAAACACATATACAAAGTTTGGAAAGATGCAGAAAACGCGGGGGAAAGGTATTTTCCGCATGAATACATGTACAAAATGCTTTTGAGTGGTGATTTGCAACAATATTATGAAATTGACCCGAAGGACAGTTGGATGCTGGCTGCGGCAGAACGCAATTTACCAATTGTAGTACCAGGTTGGGAAGACAGCACCATGGGAAATATTTTTGCCAGTTACATCATTAAAAATGAAATGAAAGCCAGTACCATGAAAAGCGGCATTGAATACATGGTTTGGTTGGCGGATTGGTACCGAAAGAACAGTGCAGGGAAAGGCGTTGGTTTTTTTCAAATAGGTGGCGGAATTGCAGGCGATTTCCCAATTTGTGTAGTACCCATGATGTACCAAGATTTGGAATGGCATGATGTGCCTTTTTGGGGTTATTTCTGTCAAATTTCAGATTCTACAACCTCCTACGGAAGCTACAGCGGTGCGGTTCCTAATGAAAAAATTACCTGGGGTAAATTGGACATAACCACACCCAAATTTATTGTAGAAAGCGATGCAACGATTGTAGCACCGCTAATTTTCGCTTGGATATTGGGTTGGTAATAAAATGGATATTCTCTTAAAATCGGATATTGAATTTATTGTACGTGAACAATACCGCAAATTATTGGAAGATGGTTTTACGGCACCTGTTTTTTCTCACCTCAATTTAGAAGAACATTTTCCAAAAATATTTACTTTTTGGAGTTTTGTTTTAGACATTGATGCGGGCAACAATCCTTACCGCGGCAGTGCTTTTGAACCCCACACCAAGTTGGGATTGACTGCAGAACATTTTACCCGATGGTTAAAATATTTACACGCATCCATTCTCGATAATTATAGTGGTGAAAATGCGAATAAATGGATTGCAAAAAGCAATGAATTGGGCATGATGTTTCAATACAAAATGGGACTCATAAATGATGATAGTTTTTTAATTGGGAAAAAATAATGCGAAGAAATACATGTAATTTTCGGCAATTAATCAAACAATGACAGCACCATTAGAAAATATCCGTACATTTATTTTTGACATAGACGGGGTGCTTACTTCAGGCTCTGTATTGGTTACGGAAGTAGGTGAAATGTTGCGCAGCGTAAATATCAAAGATGGCTATGCCTTGCAACATGCCGTAAAACAAGGCTACAACATTGCCATCCTATCTGGAGGAAATTCTCAAGGCATGCACAAACGTTTTCAAGGCTTGGGCATAACCGAAATTTATTTAGGCCAAAAAAGCAAACCCGCGGCCTTTCATAAAATTATTGCCAATTTTGGGGTTGATGCCGAAAATGTAGCTTACGTTGGTGACGATATGCCCGATTTTCCGGTTTTAAAGTTGGCGGGGCTGCCATGTTGTCCTGCAGATGCGGCAAAGGATATTAGAGATATTTGCACCTACATTTCTCCTGTGAATGGGGGGCTAGGTGTAGCAAGGGAAATTCTTGAAAAAGCGATGAAACTCCACGGCACATGGTGGAATGACGACACCCACAAGTGGTGATTTTTGCTTAAATGTAGTTTTTTGACTTTAAAAAATGATAATTCAATGACGCAATTGATTATTTGGTACAACAATTGAGTAAGTATTTTCGTTAATTTTGTAAATACATGCTAGTATCATCCCTTTTCAATGAATCTCTTATCCCTCTCAGAAAGACGGATACGGTAGCCACTGCCAGGGAATTTATGACTGAGCAAGGGGTAACAGAACTGCCCATTCTAGACAATAAAATATTATACAATTATGCCCGTGCTGTTTTATTAACAGATGCAAAAGATTCTCAAAAACTGGAAGACGTTATTCCTTTCAATCCGCATGCACCAAGAATCTACGAAAACCAGCATGTATATGAAATCATACCGGTTTTTGCTGCATCAGATTTGCATGTATTAACCGTTTTAAATGCAGACAATGAATTTGTGGGCATTGTTGATGAAAAAATTATTCACAAAAACATTTCCAATTCTCTTACTTATAAAGGCATTGGGGCTATTTTGGTAATCACAGTGGAAGGCAGAGATTTTGCTCCCTCACACATGGCCAGACTCGTGGAAGAAAATGGCGCTAAAATATTAGGGATGATGGTGGAACAAGGCGAAGCGGAGAATTTGAAAATAAATTTAAAATTAAATACCACTCGCGTAGCCGGTATTGTTTCCGCATTAAATCGTTTTGGCTTTAAAGTACAAGACGCATTTATGGCAGAAGATTACAACAAAAACAACCACAAAGAATACGATTCCGTTTTGCGTTTTTTCGATTTATAAACGAAACCCTAAAATTAGATTTCTAACCGGATTGAATTGTAGATTATAACCTTGGGATGCAACATCTTTTACATATGAATTATTGTCTAGGGTATTATAATGGTAAATGTTTAAATTGCTTTCCAATCCTATAAATATTCTTTTGGTTATAAAATACTTTATACCAGCACCGCCAGAAATACCCACATTATTGCCGCGGTTATTTTCCGTGTTTCCACCACCGCCCAATCCTCCACTCAAATTAGAAATATATCTGGTTTTTTGATAAAATACGTCGCCGGAATAAAAGAATCTGAATCTGAGCTTGCCAATGTCCCTGGTAAATCCTGCAACGATTTCGCCAAAGTCATATCTCACAGGTCCACTATAACAATCATAACAGATTATATCCTTATTACTTCTTGCATTTCCCAATTTTCTCGAAATGGATGCATAATTGAAACGCACATTCCAGGTCATTTTGTTTTTTTGAACGCCCAACATGATGCCGGCACCTAGGTAAGGCTCAAATAGGCTGTAATTTCCCAAATTTTCTGCAAAATACCTATAGCCTCCAGGCAAAACAGAAATATATTTTACACTTTTATTGAGGGTAGAATCTGCCAAAAGTGTATTTGCAGTTGTAAAAAGTAAAATCCAAAAACAATGGCGCATTTTTCAAAGTTACAAATTCCACCCGTATTGGCAAATATTCCAGAAACAAATACTACCCAGCACTTGCACGGTACAATTCAGGCAGTATTGAATCTCTGTGCCATTTTCAAGCTTCCGTTTCTTACCTTTGCAAACCATTGCCTTTAGCTACATGGAAAAAAATATAAATTTATTGGATGAAGAACTAACCGCCAAGCCGATTCATTTGGTGGATGTTGTGAATTTTTTCTGGCGTTGGCGCAAGCCACTTTTGATAATTTGCGTGGTTTCTGCGCTGGGTGCAGTTGTGATTAGCAGTCCCCTTATTACCAAACCCAAATACAAGGCGCAACATGTGTTTTACCCAACAACCAACAATTCCATATCCAATGCTTTGCTCACAGAGTTGAGCCAACGCCAAAAAGACCCATTGGAGTTTGGTGAAGACGAAGAAGCGGAAAAAGCCCTACAAATATTACAATCGTCAGCTTTGCTAAGCCGTGTTGTTCGCAATTTCGACTTGATGAAGCATTATGGCATTGATCCTAAAAAAGAAGCCCATCCTCAAACGGCTTTAGAATATAAAATCAAAGAAAATATCTCGTTTGAAAGAACCCGTTACCTAAGCATCAACATTGATGTTTTGGACGAAGACCCTGAAATGGCGGCAAAAATTGCCAATGGAATTGCGGCTTTGTACGATACCGTAACTACAGAAATTCAGAAACAAGTTGCCATACCGGCGCTGCAGATTGTGGAAAGAGCATTGCACGACAAGCAGGCCAAGATTCAAGGGTACAAAGATGCCATTCGCAAATTGGGTGAAGCGGGAATCACCAACTATGAAGAACAAAGCCGGGCATTGGCCGAAGAAATTTACAAAGCACAGTCCAGCGGACATATTGCCCAAATGAAGGAGTTAATGGCCCAACAAAAAACGCTTGTTTCCAGTGGAGGTGATTTTATAGCCCTCAATGAATTGATTATTTTGGAAGAGGCAAAGGAAAGTGATTTAATTGCGCAATACGAAAAAAGACAAGTTGACGTCAATGAGTCGCTTTCTCATAAATTTACAGTAAGCGCGGCGTTCAAGCCTGAAATAAAGGCTTGGCCGAAGCGCACACTCATCGTGTTTTTAACATTAATAGCTTCATTTGCCGCTGGCAGTATATTTTTATTATTCTACGAAGTAATTTATTTGCGCAAGAAGAAAGTTGCTTAACCGTTCCGCCATAACACGTCCAATTTTTGGAATTATTCTGCTTGCTTTATTATTTGGAGCCATTGGATTTTGGGCGAGTATCCAAGGTTTTTATTTCTTTTTTTTGGTCCCTGTTTTATTGGGCTTGGGTTTCTATGCTACAGTAAATACTGAAAAATTTATTCTACTTACAGGCGCAATTGCTCCACTTTCTATCAATATAAACGACATTGGGGGCGGTCTCGGATTGGCCTTGCCTACAGAACCTATCATAATTGTGCTTTGCGGTTTTTTGGTATTTCGTTTTTTTCAAAAAGGAACCTTAGACATACAAGTGTTAAAACATCCACTTTCCTTGGCTATTTTGGCTTACATAGTATGGTTGTGGCTTAGTTGCATAACCAGCACTATGCCTTTGGTTAGTTTTAAATATGTTATTGCCAGAACTTGGTATATTATTGTATTTTATTTTACTTTATTGGGGATATTTAAATCATTCTCAAATATTCATTTTTTTTACAAAGCCTTTTCAATTTTTACCTTAATTTTAGTCATATATACTCTTGGAAAGCATGCCACAGATGGTTTTGTGCGTAGCTCTAGTTACAGCATATCGTGGCCATTTTTTCCGGATCATGGAATGTATGCCGCTGCAATAGCTTTCGCAGCTCCGCTACTGGCCTTCTATGCATTCAATGGACGGGCATTTAATTTTAATTTCTTATGGCTTCCAGTTGCTGGCTTTTTTCTTATAGTTCTCCTTTTTGGAATTGTTGTTTCATACACGCGGGCCACTTGGCTAAGTCTCGTATTGGCAATGGGCGTTTTTGTTTTAATTAAATTGAAAATTAAATTCTATTGGATTGTCATAGCACTGGTTTCAATTTTTACTTATACCATTGTAAATCAAGATAAAATTCTTTACAACCTGGAATCGAACAAACAAGGCAGCAGCGACGAATTGGAAGGGCATGTAAAATCTGTAGGAAATATCACCACCGACCCTAGCAATATGGAAAGAATAAACCGTTGGAAATGTGCAGGTCGCATGGTGGATAAGCATCCACTTTTTGGTTTCGGTCCGGGAACTTTTGCCTTTCAATATGGTGTGTATCAAAAAAGCAGTGAGCTTACCATTATCTCCACCAATACTGGAGATGTAGGTGGTGCCCATAGTGAATTTCTATTGGCAATGGCCGAAGCGGGTTATCCTGCATTGTTGTTTTGGACATTAATCTTGCTTTTTTCGGTACAAACTGCCATGAAAGTGATTTACAATTCTAAAAATAGACAAATTAGAATTACCGCTTTAATGGCATTGTTGGGCTTGGTAACCTATTACACGCATGCACTATTAAACGAATACAGTCAATACGATAAAGTAGCTGTACCCATGTGGGGGTTTTTGGCGGTAATTGTTGCTTTGGATCTGTATTTTTCTGAAACTAAAAAACAAAATACTACACCTCAACTCGTTACCTAGGCCATGAGAAAACTATTAAATTTACCTTCCTTTTTTATTGGTTTTTCTATTATTTTTTTCTTTTCCATTGTTGCCATTCCAGGTTATTTAATCGCCCCTGATGACACCACAGACTGTAACGATATTGTTCCTCAATTTGCCAATCAACCCCCTGGTTCTGTGCTTAAATTTATTCGAATTAAAAACAACAACACGGATCAAGAAAACACCATAGTATCTATTTGGTTGCATGGTAGAACCAATGCAGGCAATCCTATACCCTTTGCAACTGTTATTTCTGAAAGCAAAGACAGCATTGTAATTCAAGAATTAAACTCAATTTCAAATTCCATTTATTCAAAGAATAATTTACAATTAAACCGGAAAAGTACGTTTATTTTTTCTCGGAAATTCTATTTGGGTAGCGATCGTTTTGGACGCGATGTTTTAAGTCGCTTAATGATAGGTGCCAGGGTATCGCTTTTTGTGGGATTTGTTTCTGTAATTATTTCGTTAATTCTCGGGGTATTTATTGGACTTGTTGCAGGCTATAGCAAAGGAAAAATAGATTCTATTCTATCCTGGTTTATTGCAGTTTTTTGGTCTATACCTACCTTGTTAATTGCGCTGGGTTTGAGTTTCGCATTCGGCAAAGGATTGCTTCAAGTATTGGTTGCAATAGGATTATCTACCTGGGTGGAAGTAGCCCGTGTAGTGCGCGGCCAAACAATGCAATTGCGCGAAAAAGAGTTTATTTTGGCTGCACGAATTACAGGTTTCTCCATGGGTAGAATACTATTTAGGCATATACTTCCCAATTTAAAAGGTTCGTTAACTGTGCTTGCAACTACAAATTTTGCGGCCGCTATTTTATTAGAAGCTGGTCTTAGTTTTCTTGGATTAGGGATATCGCCACCAGCACCCAGCTGGGGGATTATGGTAAATGAATATCGTGGAAATTTGGTGCTAGATACGGCTTATTTAGCGCTGATTCCAGGTGCGGCAATTATGCTTTTGGTTATGGGATTTAACCTTCTAAGTATGGGCTTGCGCGATGCTTTGGACACCCATTTGCCCACCGCCAATTAAATTCGTTTAAAATTTTGTCAAATCACCAAAAATGAATTAGGTTTGAATCAATAATGACGACACGCTTAAAAATAACCATTGCCATTTTCGGAGTTACATTGGCAGGTGCATCTGTGTACTTTCTAACACGCAGCAAAGGCAGCGGCTTGTTGGCTTATGTGCCCAATGATGCCTCTATGGTAATCCGTTTTAATCTTCCAAAAATTGCAAAATTTTATGCCGAAAATAAGGATGAGATTTCCAAAATGACAATCTGGAAAAAGGCCACAGAAGCAAGCAATAATTCGCTGGACAGAGCAATTCAAGGCATTGTTAAAAATCCAGAAGCTTCTGGAATTGATTTTTCATTGGATTGCATGTTGTTTGTTCACAAAGCCCAACGTGGGGAAAATACGGGTATGCTTTTGCGTTTAAAAAATGCAAGCGATTTTGCAAAGTATATTAAAAACAATACTCCGGCTGGCTCCATTTCTGGCAATGAAAATGGCGTGGAATATGCAGAATTTGGCACCGGATTGTTCATTTCCTGGAACAATGAAGTAGCATTAATTACAGAACAAATGGCTGAACCCAAAGCCTACTTTGCAGCCATTTTAAATAAATCAAACCCTTCAGCAAAAGGCAATTTGCTGCTGAGTAAGGTAGAAGACGGAGAAGGGTATGCAATTCTAGTTATGGGAATAGATCAATTTTTTACTGGCAAAAATGCCCCCATTGAATCTAAAGAATTTCACAATCCTTTTCCACCTGGAACCGCAATCATGTGCAGTTTAAATATGGTACCTGGAGAAATTAGCGCCGATATACACATGATTGCAAACAATCAAAAAGATTTAGATAAACTCGGTTTTTTTAAGGAGTCTAGTAAATTAAAGCAATATAACCAATCCATATTCCCATCGGGAAATCCGTTATTTGCTTCAGCATTGGGAATAGATATAGAAAAGTTTTTAGACTTTTCAGAACTGATTAATCCTAAGTATAAAGAAACAAGAAATGATCCAACCATAAAAGGTATTATCCAATCTTTATCCGGTGATTTTGTTTTTGGCTTTGCAACAAAACCTGAAGTTATAGCGTCGCAAATAAAGGCAATTGAGGACCATAATTATGACAGTTACCCTACTGAACCTGCCTACTCTTTCCTGGTGCATATTGGAACCAAAAATCAAAGCATTTTTAAATCTAAAATTTCTGAAATAGCAACACCTGAAAATGGGATATATACACTTTTTGGCGGCTTTTTTCAAATGTATTTGTTAGAATATGAAGACCATTTTTTGGCAACTTTTGATAAAACTATTTTAGAAAAAACAATAGCAAATGGAAATAAAATAAAAAAACCAGATTCTTCTTTTAATATTCCAAGTGAATGCTTAAATGCACCCTTTGCAATGATTATGAATAATAATAATTTCCTAGGCACTGGTTTTTATAGCTCGCTTCAAATCAATCCTAAATTTTCAAAATATTTCAATGGCAATTATTTTATTTTCAAAAAAGAAGACAAAATCATTGGAAAATTTAAATTTAAAGACACAAAATCGCACCCATTAATGGCCTACTTGCATATGGCCAACCTGAGCTATGAAGAGGCGGAAATGAACAAAACGAAAGTTAAGGGTTTTTATCCCAGGTTGGATTAAATCGACAATTGTTAAATATTTAATGTATAAATGGAGTTTATAAAACTTAACAATGTATTGCCAATTCCACTAAAGGATACACCATTAGATGGAAACCTGTGGCTGAGCAATATACAATTTCAACGTGGCACACACTCCTTAATCATGGCTGATTCTGGAAAAGGGAAAAGTACATTTCTCAATATCATTTATGGTATTAGAAAAGATTTCAACGGAACAGTTTTTTTCGATAACGAAAATATTGAAAAAATATCCAGCAATGGTTTTTCCGAATTACGCACCCAGATATTTTCATATCTTTTTCAAGATTTGCGTCTATTCGGTAATTTAACCGCCAGAGAAAATATATTGCTTAAACCCGCCTGTAAATTTACCAACGGAGAAATTGATTTTTATGCCGAGAAATTGGGTGTAGCAAAACTCTTAGATAGAAACTGCCAAACACTAAGCTTGGGACAACAACAGAGAATCGCCATGTTACGCGCGCTTTCTCAGCCATTTCAGTGGCTTTTATTGGATGAGCCATTCAGCCACTTAGATGATAAAAATGCTGCCAATATGATGGCCTTTGTTTTGGAAAGATGCAAACAAGAAAATGCAGGTATTTTGGCGACAAGTTTAGGCGACAAACGCGGATTTGATAATTTTGAAATTGTGAAAATATGATAAAAAGTGTTGAAAGGAAATTGCTACTTTCCAAAACCAAACCTGCTCAATTTTTTATTGCACTTTTAGGTGCTTTTTTAGGGCTTTTTATTGTTATGGCTGGAGTCCAAGTATACGGAAACATGCAAGAATTGTTGACACAAAAAGATATGCTCGGCGGCGATTTTTTGGTGATCAATAAAAAGATTGGATTGTTAAATACGCTAAGTGGCACGAGCCCAGGATTCAGTGAGGAAGAACAACACGAACTTCAAAAACAAAAAGGAATTGATAAACTAGGCGTATTCACCGCAGGTACGTTTAAAGCATTGATGGAAATGGACCCCAAGATGGCTGACATGGCCGGTTCTGGATTTAAAACCGATTTGTTCTTTGAATCCGTTCCAGACGATTTTGTGGATATCGACCCATCGGAATGGACTTGGAAAAATGGCGAATCTGTACCCATAATTATACCATCAGATTATATCAAACTGTACAATATGGCATTTGCCCAAAGTCAAGGGTTGCCTGTCATCCCAGAATCGTTGATTAAAACAGTAACCTTTAAAATTCGTTTGCGTGGGCAAGGAAAAGAAGAATATATGGATGGCAGAATTGCCGGTTTTTCTGAACGTATAAATTCCATATTGGTCCCCAATTCATTTCTTCAATGGGGCAACCAAAACTATGGCGATGGCAAATCTGGAAAACCATCCCGAATTATTTTGCACTGCACAGACCCAGCTTCTCCATCCATTGTAAATTACATTCAAGCACAAGGATATGAAATGAACGAAGAAAAATTAAAAACAAGCAAAATGAATGGGATTTTGCAAATTATTCTCACCATTGTTGCATTTGTAGGTGGACTTATAGTCTTGCTTTCTTTGCTTGGATTTATGCAATACAACCAACTCTTGGCCTACCGTTCTGCCTATGAAATTCAAACTTTGCACTGGCTGGGGTATGAAACCTTTGCCCTTTCTAAGCCCTACTTAAAATTTATTGCTGCCTCTATTTTAAGTACATTTCTTTTGGCCGTAATTGTGACCTATTTTTGTCAAAAATGGTTTACTGGTTTTCTCATAGCAAAAGGATTTGATGTGATCTTGCCTTCCTTGTCTTTTTCACTATTTACCGGTTTCATCATTTCAATGGCAATGATTGTATTAAGTGCATTTGCAGCACACAAACAAGTATTAAATTTGGCCAAATAACCCCAAAATGGAACACCTTAAAACCGATTTATCTGCATTTAACAACAAATGGTATAAACCAGGTTCATTTTTTATTATGCGCATTTTTTGGTATATAATAAATGCTCTCTTCATCCATTCTTGGATTCCAGGTTCTGCCTGGCGTAGCTTTTTTTTACGCCTATATGGAGCCGATATTGGTTACGGATGTGTTTTTAAACCGCATGTCAATATCAAATATCCTTGGAATTTAGAAATTGGCAATCACACCTGGATAGGCGAAAGGGTGTGGATTGATAATTTGGCTAAAGTTTCGATAGCCGACAATTGCTGTATTTCCCAAGGTGCGCTGCTTTTATGCGGCAACCACAATTACAAAAAACAAACTTTCGATTTACTGGTTGGCTCTATCACTTTGGAAGAAGGTGTTTGGATTGGAGCCAAGTCTATTGTTACGGCAAATGTTACTTGCAAAAGCCACAGTGTTTTAAGTGCCGGTAGCGTTGCCACATCTAATTTAGATGAATATAGTATTTATGCCGGAAACCCCGCCGTTAAAATCCGGGAAAGGAAGATTGAAATTTGAAAATAAGCATTATTACCGTTTGTTTTAATTCTGCAAAAACACTCGAAGAAACCATTCTTAGTGTTTCAAAGCAAACGCATAGAGACATAGAATACATTATTGTTGATGGAGCATCTACCGACAATACAAAAGAAATAGTACATAAATATTCCAATTTTATTACAGAATTTATTTCAGAACCTGATCGCGGAATTTACGATGCTATGAATAAAGGATTGGCAATGTGCACTGGAGACATAATAGGAATATTAAACAGCGATGATATTTATAAAAACACACATGTTTTAAGCAAGGTTGCCCAAGCTTTTGAAACTTCTATAGATTGCTTGTGCACTGACATTGAAATATTCAAGGACAATCCAAACAACGTAGTTCGGTATTATAGTTGCACAAGATGGAAACCCTGGATGTTTAGGATAGGACACCAACCCCCGCATCCCGGATTTTTTGTAAAAAATGAATGTTATAAGAATTATGGCAATTTTGATACACAATTCAAATTGGCGGCTGATTTTGAAATATTATTGCGGTTGATTGGCAAAAACAAATGCAAAACAGCTTACCAACCTTGGGTTTCAGTTTCTATGCGCAGCGGCGGGGCAAGCCAAAAAAGTTTAAAAAACATTAGGTTGGCCAATCAAGAAGACCATAAAGCTTTAAAAAAGAACGGCTACTTCAGCCTTTTACCTATGATTTGGTGCAAATATTTGCTGAAAGTTTTTCAATTTCGGTAATTAGAACCAAACAAACTATCCACCCTAAAAACCCAAACAGGGAATTCTTTGTCTGGTGCATGAATTTGGGTGGTTTTTTGTCTTAGATTGATAGAATCAATATGGTCGAAATGGCTGATGATGACCGTATCTCCAAGGCCAAATTTGTAGGTATTGGTCATTCGCAATTGGATGTTTTTTTTCTTCAGCACTTTGCTATAATACAACTCAAAGGGATTATAAGTTCCTAACAACCAAATTCCAGTGTATTTTATTTTACCTGTTCTTTCGGTATTTTTAAACACCACTTGTGGGTCTACATCTATCCATTGTTCCATTGTATTCCAGTTTTTATCCCAATTTACAACACCCGCAAAAATAATACTTGTATATACAATAATAGAGAATATTTTACCTCTTTTTATTGACATTGATTTGTCGAGTATTTCACCAATTCCCATTGCCAAAATCATTGCAAGACAGATTACCCCAGGTGCCAAATACCAATTTATACGGGTTTTGGATATGGACAACAATATGCCAAAAACAAGGGTAAATGACGCAAAATAGAACCATTTGTTTTTGTTTTGAAAAGGCAAAAACACCATCCCCAATAGAACGAATGGAATTCCAATCCAAAACCATTGAAAATATTGGCTTACAATTACATCCAAATAATAGTACCACTCACTCACATGGCCTTCGTTTGGTGCAAAATACCTAACGGCAATTTCATTGTCCCAAACGGCTTGTAAATACCCCGGGGTAATCCATTCTCGGTATCCATAATAGCCAAATACAACAATAAAAGGAATCCATGCATATTTAATCAGCTCCAAAATGGTCGTTTTCCGTTCTTTATAAAAAACAAAGTAAACCATTACAAAACCAGGTATCCAAAGGATAGCCGCCAAACTTTTCGTTAAAATAGCCAACGACAAATAGATAAAAAATGCGGCGATTTTTTGTTTTCTATTGTCAATAAAAATTACCTTATAAAAGGTGGTTATACACAACGCAAAAAACAACAGCAACAAAGCATCGTAATCCCCAGTGCGGGTAATGTGATAGGTATTAAATCCGCCACAAGTGAGAATAATGAATACAAAAAGAAATCCAGTTTGCGTTGAAAAATATTTTTTCAAAAATACAAAAAGCAACCAAACCGTAGCAATGCCAGCCAGTGCAGAAGGGAGACGCAATGCCAACAATCCAGGGCCTAGAATTTTAAAAAACACAGCTTGGATGGCAATTAACAAATGGGGCTTTGTATTCCAGAAATCTGGCTCTCCGTTATAGGTAGGATAAGCAAAATTCCCCGATTCAAACATTTCTAAAGCATTGTTTGCTTGTCTACTTTCATCCCACAAATACATGGGCTGCAAATCCAATTGGTAAAGCAAAGTCCAAGCTATCAGCAAAAATAGAAGAATGAATTGCCAATTCCATTGATTCCATTTATGTTCCATAAGGGTATAGTTCATGTAATTTTTATTGAATGATTGCTATTAGAATGGCAACAAGGGAAATTACAACGACAGAATATTTAAATGCAGGAGAAGTAGCATTTTTAGAAATCACTGAAATGTAACTATTGGGTTCGAATCGATACCCATCTAGGTATTGTTTTGCAATTAAATTATAAACGCGTTTTTCTCCAACGGTCTTACCTTTGGCAACAGTTGCATTCACTCTAGGCATGGTATTCAAAATCATGCGCAACTGATTGCTTATACCCACATTCATACATTGCAAAATTCTAACGCTGTCTATCCAACCCGAGTCCGTAACCCAAAATTCAAAAACCACAGATTCTCCGTTTCTATTCATGCTTGGTTTTTCATTACCCAAACCTTGCATTCGGTCTGCCAAATATCCATAAAATCCTTCATCCCCATCAAGGAACCAAGATTTCGCAGTGTCTTGCCCAAAAGACAAATTGGAGGCTACAAAAACATAAGTGAAAATAAAAAATCGAATCAATCCACAACTAAAATGCTTGCTGATTTGGAATGCATCATGTCTCCAATTTTTACAATATACACGCCCGGCGAAAGGTTCTCTGGGAGTTTTATTTGTCCCTTTTCTTCCATAGATATAGCCAATTTTCTTCCATCTGAAGCAAATATTTCTACCCTTAGATTTGAGACATTTATTCCCTGAATGTTTAATTTTTCACCCGATTTAACAGGAACCGGGAATATTTTAAGATCCCCAATATTCACAGTATTTGTACCCAAATGATTTATTATTACTGCAATGTCCGCGGTATCCTTACATGCGTTGCTGGTGCTGGTGGCAACCATACTTACTGTATAATTACCGGCATTCGCATAGGTATGGTTGTAGGGCGAGCCAGACTGAGAATTGCCATCCCCCCAATTCCAATTTATAGTCAATCCACTGGTTGTAATAGGCACGCAAACCAATTTATTTTGCCATACCAAATTCCAAGTAAAACCTGCAACGGGCCTAGGTTTTATATTTACCGTTAATGGAACTCTTGCAGAAGCGCATCCTTTGTTTTCTGTACTGTAATAATATTTCACATTGGACAGCAAAAGTCCGGTGGAAACAGTATTGCCTACAAAAAATGGTAGATTATCTGCAGAGTCTAAATACCAATTAACTTTACCTACTGGAATATTTACAACCATACTGCCTATTCCTTTGGCACAAACAGGGTCTGATTTCACAGACGTTGGCACTGGTGGCGCATTTACATTTACCAACACACTGTCTCTTTTGGCATTGAAGCAACCTTTTTCCGCGGTTTCAATATAAAATTTAGTATCAGATTTTAATCCACCAACGGCAATTTTCTGTCCAGTATAAATGGGTATCACATCTGCCTTTTTATTGTACCAATTTGCATCTCCCCACAAAAGCGAGAGATAAGGAAATGCAGTGTCCCCTTTGCAAATGGTATCGCCCCTTAACCCATAAATGGTTGGGTAATCGTTTACATGAACCAATACCTTAGACCGCCCGCTGCCACAAACGCCATTCCAAGTCTCAACGTAATATTCAACATCCCCTCTTGAAGAAGGTGTAAAAGTAAAACTCGGCCCTTTGGCCAAAGGTAACCCACCTGTAGATAAATTAAACCACCGTAAGGTATCATTTCCGGCTTGGGAAGCAGGAATTGTAATTGCCTTTATTGGGCGCAAACAGATATTTGTATCCCCTACAACTATAGGTTTATCCGGAGCAAAAGCACTTCCAACAAATGCTTTCACTAGAACTCTGCCGCCTTTATTTATGCATCCCTTGTTGTTTGCTTCTGCATAAAATTGGGTATCATTTGCCAGCTTACCAGTCTGCAAATCCGTTCCTTTGAAAACAGCCGTTCCGCCGCTGGACGATTCATACCAATCTATGGTTCCTAAATTTGATTTTGCAGAAAGGTTGGCAATTGCACCCGAGCAAATGGAATCGTTTTTTACAGTGGGTTTATTGGGATATTCATTCAACACAAATTCTATTCTAGCCAAAGGTGTTTTGCAAGGACCGTTTACCACTTGAACATAAAATGTATCTCTTTTTTGGGCATTTTTTATCGAATAGGAATACCCTTTAAAAAATGGCACAGTATCAAAAGGACTTTTGTACCAATTTACAGTTAAACCAGCATCTGTATTAATGTCTATATTTACCGTGTCTCCCCGGCAACCAATTGTAGGTTTTTTGGTAGTTGGAGTTACAGGTTTAAAATAAACCATTTTTTCGGCGGTATCCAAACATTGTCCACTAGAATAGCTATAAACTGTAGTAATTAACTGGGTTTTGAAATTCTTTTTTACCGGTGGTTTGTACTTGCCATTTACCACGTATTGCGCAAAACTTCCATCATAAGTCCAACGGTGGCTATAATATTCCAAACCATAATAAATATAATAATTGTAAAAAACGGATCCGCTAACATTGGTCTTATTTGTATTGGTAAATCTAACAGTATCAGCGCCAACGTAGCAACTGTTATCGACCGTAAAATCGGTTCCGAAATTGTATTTAACAAAAGGATAATATTGCATATTAGCATCAAACCGCACAGAGCTGATATTTAAATTTAAACACCTATACCATTTTCCGCTAACAGATCCGCACCCAATGTTTTGATTTTTTCCGTCACCTGCAGCCCAAGAATTTGTTATAACCGCAGCGCTTACAGCAGTGCTATCGCACTCAACAGAAATGATATATCCGCCGCTGCTTAAAGTTACCGGAGATTTGAAGGATGCTTTCCGCATAATACGAGCCAGGGGTATGCTTGCCCCCATAACTGTATCCACTGTTACAGTATCCGTGGCCAGCGGAGAACCAGTGGGCAATGAATCTGCACCGGCCTTATAAATTACACATCGTAGTTTAATATTCACAGGTCTTGCTGGAGTGGTGGCTAAAGAAAATGCATAAAAATAAAAACCAGATATAGTCATGCTTTGAGGCACTGGGAAAAATTGACCCAAACTACTCCCTGTTCGCACAGATACCGAATAATATCCGGTGGTTCCAAACCTTGGATAGGTCGTAGTATCCGATTTGCAAGATTTTGGATTCTGGGCATTCCTGTTTGTTACTTTTGTCGGTGCCGGCATACCAATGTTACCTATAATAGGTCTTCCTTCGGATGTAAACTGAGCCGAAACCTTTGCCATGCATAGAATTACCAGGCCAGAGATAAGTAAAATTTTTTTCATATCACACAAAATTTTCGTGAATTTAAACAAAATAACCGAAAAAAAAAGGATTGCTTTCACAATCCTCTCAAATTTTACAATCCAATTGCAATTCTATTTGGGTCCTTTTGACTCTTTTTCAGGTTTACTAGCCCTTTCCTTTTTCATATTTTTTAACTTTTCCAATTGCTCCGTGGTTAAAATTTGAGCCATTTTTTGTTTGTATTCCTTATGAATCAACTTGTGCATTTTTTTCAATTCACTTGAATCTGTACCAGCGGCTTTCTTCTCCATTAGGCCGTGCATTCTATTCACCATTTCTAAGTTTGCCGCCTTTACCTTTATCACTTGTTCGGGCGTTAATGCAAGCTCTTTTTCCATTTTTTCCGTTAAATTTTCAGCCCTTTTATCTGCATTAAATTCGCGGTGTTTTTTACCCTTATGCATGGATTTAAATTTGGTCAATTGTGAAGCGGTAAGAATGGTTTTGTACGCCTCCATTGTGTTTTTAACAATGGTTTTCTTAGACTCCTTTAATGCCTCTTTGTTCCCATTAGCCTTGGCAAAAGCAGCCTGAAATTGGGCACACGCCGTATCATTTAAGGCTTTAATTTTAAAATCTTGGTCGTTTGTTAAATGCAGGCTATCCTTCATCACCAATCTGAACTTTTCCAATTTTTCACATGGGGCATTTTCATCTCTGAGTTTTCCATAAACAATGGTGCTTAACAATCCAATTGATACGGCCATTAAAGTTGTCTTTTTCATAATCTATTTCTCCTTTTATTGTCTACATAAGAGTACACAAATAGCAAAAAGTTTAATTCATTTGTCCTAAAAATTATGCATTTCATGGAAATGAACTAACTTTGACCCCATCAGTATCTATGGGAAATAACTTATTGAAAGGGAAAAGAGGAATTATCTTCGGTGCCCTAAACGACGCGTCTATCGCCTGGAAAGTGGCCGAAACATGTGTAGCTGAAGGTGCACAAATTGTACTTACAAATGCACCGGTGGCTGCAAGGGTAGGACAAACTGAAGCGCTGTCCAAACAACTAAACGCACCTTTAATATATGCCGACGTTACCAAAATGGAAGATTTGGATGCACTAGTGCAAGGCTCAATGGATCAACTTGGTGGAAAATTAGATTTTGTATTGCATAGTGTGGGTATGGGTATGAATGTTCGCAAAAAAATACCGTATACTGAATTGAATTATGATTACTTGCACCAAACCTTGGATATCAGTTCAATGTCTTTTCATCGCTTGATGCAAATTCTTTGGAAAAAAGATGCCATGGTAGAATGGGGAAGCATAGTTGCCCTTACCTATATTGCTGCGCAGCGTGTATTCCCCGATTACAGTGAAATGGCTGAAGCCAAAGCATTGCTTGAAAGTGTAGCCCGCAGTTTCGGATACCATTTTGGCAAGAAAAACCATGTACGCGTAAATACAATTTCACAGAGCCCTACTTACACCACTGCTGGTAGCGGAGTTGCAGGATTCGATGCATTTTATAACTATGCCAATCAGATGAGTCCATTGGGCAACGCAAGTGCGCAAAGTTGTGCTGAGTATTGTGCGGTAATATTTAGCGATTACTCAAGAATGGTTACTATGCAAAATCTTTTCCATGATGGGGGATTTAGCAATACGGGTATTTCCCCTGAATTGATGGAGAATATGAGCAACCAAGAACTTAGGAAATCATAAAGTTATTCAATTGCAATTTAAATAAAAAGAAATGGTTTTAAACCCTTCAGTTCTATGCTCCTCGGTCAAGTTTTCTAAAAGTACCCAATAAACTTATTTCTGTTGGAATTTTTAGTTCCGAAAGCAATTCCTCTGCCGGTGTTTCAACTTTGACGTCAAAATAACCCGCACTTCGCAATGCATGCATAATGCGGATGATTCTGAAACCAGAGAACCATTTTTTAAAACGCGATACTGCCATTTCTTCATTGGCTGAATTGGAAACGGCATCATCAATTGCTTTTTCAATGCCTTCTTGAATGAGTATTTGTGTTAAAGTCTCCGAAGTATTTTCCTTCCATAAAAACGTAGCGTCAAAAACTCCAGAGAAGAAGGCTTTTAATTCCCTAAATATTCCAAAATGATAGGTTTTTATTTCTTGATTTTCTTTGTACTCCAACATACTTCTCCCAGTGCCAAATGGCACCCTATCGCTATACCGCGTTGCTGGGCGTACAACTGTCGTATTGATTTCACCAAAACCAAGGGGCATTAATTTGTGTAAGAAATAATAATCTTCACCTGCCTGCCTGGTGTTCATTCCTCCACTTTTTACATAGGATTCGGCGCGCAACGCCATACTGCTGCCAACCGTGTGAAAATACCATGGATACCCTGCCCATTTCAAAGCATTTTTTAAATATCGCAAATGCAATTCATACATTTCAATACCATTATTCAAGGTTTCATCGTCAGATTTTTCATGCTCAAAATAAACGGAAACTGCATTTGTTTGTATATACAAATTAAAATATTGAAGGATTGAATTTGCCCAATTTTTGTCTACTTTGCAATCCGCATCTAAACACAACAATATGCTATTTTTACCAGGCTTCTTTAACCAAACACAAGCGCTATCCATAGCCAATTTTCTGGCCAAACCTACACCTGCCTTTTTGTTTGGCAAATGGTTATATAACAAGACCTGTGTTGGGTATTTGAAATTAATTTTGAACAACGAAGAATTCAATTCTAAAAATGCCTTCCTGTTGGTTTCGTGAACCAATTCTTCTGCATTTTCTGAAGCATTAATAACAATACATACTCCTAAGTTTTTAACCGCTTGCATTTGATTCAAAGACTCTAAAACCGGCAGCAATGAAACCTCATTCGAAGCTGGAATACAAACTATATGTTCTACAATTTCATCGTACTTGTATATACAAATATCATCAGGGGCTAAGTCTGTATTTTCGCCAGAGTTCTCCATTTTTTTCATAGGCAATTCGATCGTGAACACGGCCAGGTCTGCCTTGCCAAAATTCAAAGTACGTTGGAACAACATTATAGCCACCCCAATTCAACGGCTTTGGCAATGGTTCACTTTCTGGCTGAGACATCAACATTTCCATTTGTTTATCTAAAGGTACCCTAGAGTCTATTTCTTCGCTTTGCTTGGACACAATGGCTCCTGCTTGGCTAAGTCTAGGCCTCGAAGAAAAGTATGCCTCATTGATAGCCTCAGAAACTTTTTCAACTTTACCTTCAATGCGGATTTGCCTCGCCATAGTTTGCCAAAAAAAATTAATACTTACCATTGGATTGGCCGTCATGTTTTGACCTTTTTTACTTGAATAATTGGTAAAAAAAACCAATCCATTTTCGGTTAAATCTTTAAGTAAAACAACGCGCGAATGTGGTCTATTTTGCGCATCGACAGTAGACAAAACCATGGCGTTTACTTCTTCCACTTTCTCTGCAATGGCCAAGTCGAACCAATGCTTAAAAGTTTCTACTGGGTTGTTCGGCAAATCAGACGGGTCGAGCATAGGCATGGCATACTCTTTTCGAATTGCTGCAATATAATCGTTGACAATCATGTTAAAGCTTTTAACGTCTTCCAGCACCTGGCAAAGGCATACGTTTGTTGTTCATGGATTTCATCATTTGTCGCATTTGGGTAAACTGGTTTAGCAATTTATTCAAATCTTGGATAGTGCTTCCACTTCCTTTTACAATGCGTTGTTTTCTACTGGCACTTAAAATTTCTGGCTTGGCTCTTTCTTGAGGGGTCATAGACTGAATCAATGCTTCAATCCCTTTGAAACTTTTGTCATCAATATCCAAATCTTTGATTTTACTACCTACACCAGGCAACATGGCTAAAATATCCTTCATGTTGCCCATTTTTTTAATCTGTTGCAACTGGCCCAAAAAATCTTCGAAATCGAATTTATTTTTGGCTATTTTTTTAGATAATTTATCGGCTTCATCAGAATCAAAAGTAGCTTGGGCTCTTTCTACCAAAGAAACCACATCACCCATACCTAGAATGCGCCCAGCCATACGATCTGGATAAAAAACATCCATGGCATCCAGTTTTTCACCTGTGGATATAAATTTGATAGGTTTGTTTACAACCTTTTTAATGGAAAGTGCCGCACCACCGCGTGTATCGCCATCCAACTTGGTTAAAACAACCCCCGTAAAATCTAGTACATCATTGAAATTCTTAGCGGTATTTACCGCATCCTGCCCTGTCATAGAATCCACCACAAACAATATTTCGTGCGGTCCCACAGCGCGCTTTATAGCTGCAATTTCATCCATCATGGCCTGGTCAATGGAGAGTCGACCCGCCGTATCTATAATTACCACATTGTGGTTATTATCCTTAGCAAACTTTACGGCATTTTTGGCAATATCAACTGGATTGTTGTTTAAATCTTCGCTGTAAACAGTAACCTCTGTAGAATTTCCAAGCACTTTTAATTGCTCCCTAGCTGCAGGTCTATATACATCACCAGCCACTAAAAGCGGATTGCGACCTTTGGACTTGATATATTTACCCAATTTGCCAGTAAACGTAGTTTTGCCAGAGCCTTGCAAACCCGCAATGAGAATGATGGTAGGGCTTGCGTTCAATTTCAGTTCCGCTTGCGAACCACCTAGTAATTCCACCAATTCGTCATGTACTATTTTGGTTAACAATTGACCCGGGGAAACCGAATTGATTACATTCTGGCCTTTCGCTTTCTCTAAAATAGTATCTGTAAAATCTTTGGCAACCTTAAAATTTACATCCGCAGAAATTAAAGCACGGCGTATTTCTTTTACAGTTTCTGCAACGTTTAATTCTGAAATTCTACCTTGGCCTTTAAAGGATTTAAATGCTTTTTCTAGTTTGCTTTGAAGATTGTCGAACATAAAATTAATTTGGCAAAGTTAGGGGCTGTTTGCCAATCAACGAAGCAACATTACAGTTCCTTTCAAAAAATGTGGAACGCCGTCGTAACCTAGGGCTTTAACAGTGTAAATATACAAGCCTGGCGCGCAGAGTTTGTTTTGAAAAAACCCATTCCATCCAATGTCTGCGTCATCTGTGAAGAAGACTTGTTGCCCCCATCTGTTGAATATGGAAAAATCAAATCGTTTTTGGGGATCTACAGATTTTTTATAAATAAAACCTGCGGAAGGTTTAAAAATTTCGTTTAATCCGTTGTCATCTGGGGTAAATGAATTGGGGAGCATTAGATAGGATGCAGGCACTAAACAAACTTCATTGGAAAAACTTGTATCTTGGCTAATCGTGTCTTTTACAGCATATACCCTCATACAAATAGAATCGAGCCCCAATTTTTCGATGTCTATGCTATCCATTTTTTGGGTTCCTGGCCCAACCGTTCGAATAATTTGAAAAACACCATTGGCATCCTTTACTTGCAAGTTGTATTCCTTAACCCCAGAATACCAATATTTATAGGGATTCCAAATCACGGCTGTGCTGTTTCTACCGGCAGAAACGGTTTGCAAATACATTGAATTGGAAACCACGCCAGGCTTAGAATATTCTCCACAATGGTCTCTAAATTTTACCTGATAAAAATTCATCTTTGAATGCACATCTGCGTTTAAATCGTTTGCCGTTAGCAATGAATTTTGGACAACTGGCATAAAAGAACCTGACAAGCCCGTTAAGGATCGTTCCAAAACGTAAGAATAATTTCGAATATAAATTGGATATTTTTCCCAATTAACTTTGGTGTAATCGTTGTTTTCAACTGTAACCAAAGTGGTATTTACAATTCCTTGAGGCTTTAAATAAATAGGGTGAGATTTTATTTCATTGCTTCTCGATTTAAATGCCCCGTTTACATGCACTGCTTCTACATAATACCAATAATCTTGATCGCATAAAAAACTATCTGTAAACGTTTGCCGGTTTGAACGAACAGAAGAAATTCTTTTAAAACTTCCCGAGGGATTGTCTTTTCTAAATACATCATAATGACTTAAATCATTGGCCCACCAATCGTAAGCCAACCAATTTAATTGAATGTGATAAGGCTCAAAAACGCTATCTCTCAGAACTATAGTACAATGGCTATTGCCAAATTTACCCAATTGGTCACAAGTGTCTTCCATGCGAACGGTAAAGCAAAATCTTTTGTTGTTTACTTGGTTGCCATAATTCCACGACAAAGAAGTATCACTTCGATTGTAGGTGCTGTATTTTTTATACAACGCTATACTATCTAAATATACATGATATTGTAAAAAATTACCCAATTTGGTTTTTTGCCAGTAGCAATCTACCTGGCTGTTGTTTCTAACGCTTATAAATGCCAATTCTGGTTTTTTTGGACCTGCAGTATCAAAAATATAAATATTGCGCGCAACTTGGCTTTTACATCCCTTTTTATCTTCTACATCCAGGGTCACGTAGTGGTCGAATGGTGACCTGTAGCGCCAAAAAGTATTTATTTTGGTGCTTGTATCTGTAACTAGTTTCTGTTCTCCAAAATTCCATTTGTAAGAAACTATCGGGTATTTAAAGGTAGATTTGGAGTAAAATTTAACAGGATCAACCGCACAGGATGAATCGGTAGATTCGGTAAAAGCGGCAACGGGAGGTTGCCAAACTACAATGGAATCTTTAAAAAATGTGTCTTTACAACCATTGTAATTTTCGGCATAAATAGTTGGATAAAATACACCCGGTTTTGTATAGTAAAACGAAGGGCTATTTTGATTGACAATGTCAATCACGTTGTCGCTGTCAAAGTCCCACCAAATTTTGGTAAAAAATCTACTTGTGTTGCTAAACTTTACGAGCAAATCATTTGCACATCCTTCGGTACCTCTTAAAAAATTGGTTGAAGTAAACGTATGTTTAGCTTCCGGTCCCTTTAATACCGTAATGGAATCATCGCTTATTTTTATAGCAGAACAACCCATAGAATCGGACAACAGCAATCTTGGAACAAATTTTTGGACCTTGAAAGACTTATCTGTTACCGTATAGTTGTAATATTTTAGCAACACTGTATCTGCGACAATACCGTTGTCATAGTCCATAAAGATACGATTGAACGCTTTGCTCTTATTTACAAATTCAACCCGCAAAGGCTCGCAACCCAAAATGTTTTTCACTTCAAAATCCGGTTCAGGGCCTACAATTCGGATGTAATTTTGCTGAACCATTGTGTCAACACAACCATTTGCATCCGTGGCTATTAAGGTAAGCGGATATCCGCTGTTGTTATTTTTTGTGTAAAGATGCCCTGCTATTTCATTGAGAAATGTGAAAGTAGTATCTCCATCCCCAAACCGCCATTTGTTGTACAAAGACCCTACAGTGCGGTTAATAATGTTGATGAGTCTTGGGGCGCAAAAAGTTACGGAATCTGGGGTAAAAAAATCGGCCTTAATGCCAAATACATTCACCGTGGCAGAAAAAGTATCTGAGCAAGTATTGTATTTTGCCACAATTGATATTTTATAAGTTCCTCTTTTGTTAAATTTTACTTTGGGATTGCCAACCGTAGCAGAAGGGGAAAAAACAATGGAAGGTGAATCGCAAAAATATTTTATGGATTGCGTCCATGGCGAACTTGCATTGGATAGTTGAATTTCATTTCCTTTGCATACACCCCATTTATCCGCGGAAAATCCGGCTGTTAATCCAGCTTGGGCCATAACCGAGGCTGTTGAATCTACACAACCCGATTCATTTGAAAACACTTGATATGCACCATGGTATCCCTTTTTCACCCAACCATCCGTATTTTGCTTCAAGGAATCGGTAAAACTTATCATTCCTTTATCATTGCTTTTCCAACGGTAAGTCTGGGTACCTTTTGTAACTTTATAATTCACATTAAATACGGTTGTGGATTTATAGGAAACTTGCAATGGGGCGCAGCCAACAACTGGACTTGCCGAAATACTTCGACCGATGCCACTTATCCTAACTTTAGATGGAAAAAATGTTTCATAAGAACAACCTTTTACATTCGTATCCATAAGCAATAAACTAATTTGGTACCTACCCGTTTTCGGCAATCGCAGGTAAATGGTGTCATTGAATGCGTCCAACAATCCCATTGCGGAATCTAAATTGCGGATAAACCATCGTTGAACAATACCAGGTTTTTTATCTTTGGATACAATAAAACATTTAATTGGTTGACCGATACAAGCAAAGGTATCCGTCACAAAAATGGAGGCTTTGGGAGAAATAACATGTATTGTGTCTTTTAGACGCAAGGAATCTTTGCATTTTTCATTATTCCATAAAACCAACTTCGCCGAATAATCACCTATTTGGTAATAAATGTGTTTAGCGCTGTCTGAATTTATTGAACTTACAACATTGCCGAGTTTATCATAAAATTTAAAATTGTAATAAATGGGAGATTTTTTTGATACTGATTTTTCCTTAGCAACAAGCATAACCTGATTCCCAGGACATATTGGATTTGGAATTACTTTAAAATTTGAATCCAGATGACCGAAAGCAGATGCCTTCATAATTGTTAATGAATCTTTGCAGCCATTATTTCCATTCGCCACCAATTTTACATTGTAATTTTTACCCGAATTTGTAACATAAGAATCATTAAATGTGGTGCTTTTTGAAATTAATGTATTGGAATTGTCTGTAATTAACCATTGCCACTTTGTTCCTTTTGGGTCTTCCACAGATGTGTTTGTGAATTTAAGTGTTTTAGGAACGCCGCAATAAAATGGAAAATCACTTGTAAATTTTGCAATAGGCCCTAAAATGCTAATTTTTGATTTGTATTGTGCGTAAGAAATACAGCCCCTATCATTTTCAGAAACCTTAATACTAGGGCTTCCAGTATCATTGAAACTTACGTTTATACTCTTGCCTATCAGCGAATCCGCAAGAAAACTTGGACCCAATATAGACCAAATAGGATTTGGCCTTTTTCCCCCTGTTACTGTTAAATTCAGTTTTTCATGCACGCACAAACTGTTTTTTGAAGCTGCTATGGCCAAAAGTGTAGTATCTCCAAATGAAAGCAAATTATTCGCTTTGTAATTGTAAATACAACCTTTGTTTGTCTTCAATTTTAAAAACACATCAAAGGTATCGCCTTTAGAATAATACAACTTTGGCGGTATTCTTAGTTTTGAAACCAGGGGAGAAGCTCCTGGAAATTGCCAATCAAAAGACGTTAGTGACTGAGCTGTTGTATCAAAACTCGGTCTTAGTTGCACGTATTTGGGGGCACAACCCGAAGTAATATTAGGGTTCATACTCAATTTTACAGAATCCCAAATACTGATCCAAGTATCCCTAAGTAGCGAACCTTGGCATGCCCAGCTATCTCTCACTTGTAAAAAAATTCTTTTGTATCCTTGCGGTCCATTCAATGCATACTTTAAAATTTTTGGACCATTATAAAAAATATTTCCATCCACCAACCAATCTCTAGAAACTACATTTTGCGTACTGTCAGTTAAAATCAATGAATCTCTCCCACTGCAGAAGGTAGGCTTGTTGGCTCGCATTTTAATTTCCGGTGTGGATCTGCCCAAAAATGCTTTTTTCTTGCCAATGGCCAATTTTGCACCAGAAGTGGTTTTAATAATTACAGTAACATCGTACCATCCAGCGGCAGTGATAATGGTGGAATATTTGTCGGGCCCTGGCTTGTATGGCGCACCTGCACCCAATTGCCATTCAAAAGAAATACAAGATGTGCAATTAATAACTTTGAGGTTTACTGCACCAGGAACACAAACGTCGGGTGTGACAGCCACAATTTCTGGCACAACCTGCGCCACGGCAGGTAAAATGCCTAGCAAACAAAGAAACAGGAATGATATTTTGTTAATTAGAGCCACAAATAGTGATTCAATCCTTCAAAAATACGTATTTTGCGCCTCAAATGAAACTTTTTCATAAACCAATACTTAGTCTGACACTACTTGCAACACTTTGGTTGCCTTATGGATGCCAACAAAAATCTAAAAAAGACAATTCTAGTGTAATGAAAGCTTATTCTGAGGCTAGAAAAGCCCAAGATTATACTGCAGCGTCTGCCCTTTTGTTGCAAATTGCAGCCAATGATTCTGCAGGATCAGCATGGGTTTATGATAGTTTGTCGTTGTACCATTTCATTTATTTGGCACCTACAAACATGGTTCGGAATCCTACAACTGCAAAATACTATACTGAGAAAGGCCTAAAGTACAACGCCAATAACGATTTTTTGCAAGAAATCAAAGCCAAGTTGCTCCTAGAAGAGCAAAATGACACGGCTTCTTTTAAAATATTTAAAAGCCTTTACGACAAAAGCGGCGATTATACATATTTGTGGGAAATGACCCTTGTAGAGTTGTTGCGCAGAAGAACGGGCATAGTAGACACAATGGTTATGAATGTACTTACCAGCAGTGAAGCTGACAATAAAACAGTGCGTATTATGGATCAAGTGCGCCAAACCGTAAAGGCTAAAGCTGCGTTTTTATACATTAAAGCTACTTTGTACAATATGAAGGGCGAACTCAAAGGCACCGCAGAATCTTTACAAGAGGCTTTAAAAATTGAACCCAATTTTTTCTTGGCCCAAAAAGGCTTGTATGAATTGCAACAGAATCTTTCTGGCGCTGGTTCTCAAAACAGATAACAATTACGAAAATGATCATTGAAAATAAATTTGTGTACGGATTGGCAATTGTTTTTGCTACTTTTTTTACTTCTTGTGCAACAAAAAAAGAATTTGCCCAGACGAACATCGCATTGGCTCAAACACAAAAAAAATTGGATTCTACCGCTTTGGCAAATAAAAATTTGCAAACTGAAGTTTCTTTGCTCAAAGTTACCCAAGACATGCGTTTGAAAGAAAATGCAACCGAATTAAAAAATAAAGAATACAAGATCTATAAAAATGCGATGGCCTGTTTCGATTACGTATTGGCAGCGCAGCAAATGGCTAGGTTGTCTGAAATTGACACCGCAAACAAGGCTGTTTATTATGACAGCTTAGCCATGTATCATTTTTTTTATTTAATGGATCCAAATACCATGCGACCTAACAATGCCGCCTATTATTACACCCAAAAAGGTTTAAAATTAAATCCAAATAATGAATTTTTATTGGAAATAAAAGGCAAGTTAGACCTTGAAGAACACCGCGACACCATGGCTTTGGGCATTTTTAATCGATTGTATAAACGCACCGGAGATTACACCTATTTGTATGAAATTACTTTTATACAATTGGCTTTAAATAACAACATTAAATTTACGGATAGCGTAATTAACAAGGTTGTTAAAAACATCGAAAGTGAAATTAAAACGGTTCGTTTGGATTATTTACAAGAAAAATTCAAGCAAGAAGTTCCTGCAAAAGCAGCCTTCTTATATTTGCGTGCTGTTATTCAAAATGGGGTACAAGGCAATAAATCCAAAGCCATGAAGACCTTGGAAGACATTTTAAAAATTGCCCCTGATTTTTATTATGCCAAGGGATTGCTTGCACAGCTTAAAAATCCACAGCAAAACCAGCAGCAAGGCGCAAGACCTTATTAATTTTCAGGCTTGTTCTACTTCAACTCGCTTTAAGTTAAATTCTTCTTTGAGCACGTGGTAGGTCATTTCGGCATAGTACCCGAGTGCGTCGATAACGTCTTTAATTTCAGACTCATGCAAAGTAGAACCGGGTTTTCTAAAAACCAAAGCGACTACATTTTCACCTGGGTTGAAAGAAAATTTACCATATTGCAAATTTATATTCACGGTAAGCAATTCTTCTAAAAACTCATTTCTTTTAAGGGTAGGCACATAACAAAAAGGAATGGTCACCTGAAAAATTGTTGGATCTGCAGCGAACTTATAATAATTCCATGGATTGGACTCTTTTTCCGCCCAAGCATCAATATAAATAGGCATATCTTCATTCATCAAAAACCACTGACCTTCGCCTTCATTTTTTGCATCTGCCGGATTTACACCTATTTTTTCAATAGCGCCATCTACCAGTGCAAACAAATCCTGTAATTCCATTTGAACCGCAAATTACGGGTGTTTTGTTTTGTTTTTGGCTCTAATTTAAAGAATTATTGCTTGTTTGTTCACTTTTATTGCACCAACTTTGCTATGTGAGGCGAAGGGATTTTTTGAACATACCAGATGCATCTCTGCTTCGCCAATTTTTCTTTTTATTGCTGGGTGTGGTAATGACGGCATATGGCTTAAAAGGATTTTTATTGCATGAAAATCTAGTGGATGGTGGCATTACTGGAGTAGCACTGCTTGCATCCCATATCACAAAATTACCCATAGGTTTGTTGGTTATAATTATAAATGTACCATTGGTAATTTTAGGGAGTACACAAGTTAGCAAAGCTTTCGCGTGGCGAAGTATCTTGGCCGTTTGTTTATTGGCCATAATGGTTTCATTTGTTGAATTTCCATTGATTACCCGTGACATTTGGCTTATATCTGCATTTGGTGGGTTTTTCGTAGGCGCCGGAATGGGTTTTGTAATGCGAGGTGGCGCAATGATAGATGGTGCAGAATTATTGTCGATTTATTTCAGCCGAAGAAACCAATTTTCCTCAAGCGATATAAGCTTAATTTTAAATATCGCTATTTTCTTACTGAGTGCACATTTCCTAAATATTGACATTGCGTTGTATTCCATCATTACCTACTTCTCGGGCACCAAAGCAATGGAGTTTATTGTGGAAGGGTTTGAAGAATATATTGCTGTAACTATTGTATCAGAAGAATACGAATTGATTCGCAACATGATTGTTGAAAAAATGGGTAGAGGTGTTACCCTATTTCATGGCATTATGGGGCATGGCAAAAGAGGCCAACTCATTAAAGAAACTCAAATTGTATACACTGTAATTACCCGATTGGAATTGTCGAAATTACAATATGAAATTAACATGATAGACCCACAAGCCTTTATTTCTATGGGCAGTGTTATTGACACCCGAGGTGGGATGATAAAGAAACGAAAAATTAAAAAAACACCCGAAGTGCCTTTTTAATTTTTGGGTTTAAATAGATTTTCAAGTCCCGTCAAATGCACCCTGTGTTTGCGTTTGCGTTGCATTTCGTAATCATATACCAAGTTACCCAATTCAGATAAAAATGGGAGTCCTACTGTGTAATATTCATATACATCATCGTTCAAAATCTCATCTTCATTGCAATATAAAATGGCACTGAGCATAAACTCTACGTCATTAGAAAAGTCAACTATATATGCGCAATCTGCAATAACACCGTAGGCTCTGCCGACTACATTAAAAATACGTAAATCCGCATTCGCAGGTTTGGGTCTGCCATCTCCAATCATAAAGTATTTCTTATAATTGTCGGGCAATGGATATTGCGGAAAAGTACACTCTCTTGGCCACATCCCCATGTATTTTCGCAAAACATTCAAATTGCTATCCTCAATTTCAAACCTTCTGGAACCAGGAAATTCATTGGTAAAAAACACCCTCGACAGCACGCTGTGCAAATCTTCAAGCGGGATATAATTGTTGTAATAATAAGATCTTGGAAATGGGAATAAAAAACCAGATGCATCGTAATATCCCTTTCCCATAAATACTTCTCCCAACGGGTTGTGCAGCCTTTCTTCAGCAGAAGCCGCCTTTTGTTTGTAAACCGTATCCTTGCCTTGGAAAAAATAAACCGGGTTGGTTTTTAAGTTGCTATAATCACCGCAAGGGGGCACAAAACGTTGCACAATGCGTACATCTCCGAGGCCCTTTTTTTGTAAGTTTTCTTGGATATAATTATACCCTAAAAATTCATAGGTTCTATTGTAGGCTTCGTTGTCGCTAACCAACATCATTCTTTTTATATACCCTTCCATCGAAGGTCGCAAATTCATTTGGGTAGAATCCCATTGCATAGTGGTTTGACAATAATCTGCGGTGTCTGTAACCATGCCGCTAGTTAATGAAACACGTTGCTTTTTTAAGGATTGCATTTTCTGCAAGGCAAGCATACAAGTTGGCAATTTTACCAGACTGGCCGGGTACAAAAATTGGTTGCGGCTGTAGTTGAAATAATGATTTTCCAAAACAGGCCGTCCTTTGTTGTTGCGGTTTATTTTGGTGTATACAATTTGGTAGTGGTATTTTTCTGGAGCACTGATTACATTGAAAAACTGGGGTGTTCCGTTGCTTAAAATTTGTGTAAGTAAAGGAGAATTGGGGCGGGTTAAATTGCCTTGACCATATACTGAAAAGCCACTCAAAATCGTCCAGATTAGAAATAAATACCTCAGCATAGAATCACACAAAATAAAGCAGAAAAATCAGAAATCCAATGAATCGGATGGATTTCTACTTTTTTCTCACAAAGCACATGTAATTTTGATTGTTATCCCACCAATGGTAGCCTAAGGAGAAAGGCAGCTTTTTAAGCGTTGCAGTTTCCTTGTACAATTTTGCCAAGTCTGGCTGAAAACCGCCTTTGCCAAAGTCTCTAATTGGCGCTATGTAAGTTCCATACAAGAAACCGTCAAAATTGTCTTTTAAAAGCCTATAAGGAAAACCTGTATCATCTTGCACAACCGCTTTGGTAATGGACAAGGACGCGTCCCTAAAATCACTCATATAGGGGTGGTGCATGAGGTAACTCGCTGCTTTAAAAAACACATTGGCACTGCCAAATGATTTTACATGCGTTATCAATTCAGGGTGAAGTTTAACTCCATCATTGCTCGCATCGCAGCTAAAATATTCTAGAGACCTTACATCGTTTTTCTTACCAAATGGAAAATAAGTAATGCGCATTCCTTGCACCGTATTTTTATTATTTGTACGTACAACTGTTTCGCCTTTCCCGTTCAATTCTATTAGTTCCACATTTAATATTTCGTAACCTTGACGCGCAACAAACACCATAAAAACGGGAATAACGCCTTTTACCACAGGTATATCTCTTTCCATCTGGCGTGTGATAAAATAACTTCTGCGAAAAATATCACTCAAGGTAGCTTCCATGGAATGCAGATAATTGCCCCGCATTCCAGCATTCATTTGGCCGAGCTGGGGAACCTCGCCCACCTTTTCCAAAGCTAAGTACAATGATTTTTTGGCATCTGGAAAAAATGTGGATGCATGTAAGAAATCAGCACCAGAAAACGGATAATACAGATTGGCATTTTTGTCTATGCGTTTGTACAATTCAGAATCTGCAAAACTGCGCATTTTAGACAATCTATTTTTCTCCATTTCCGCCCAGCGGGTATCCATCATCACGCAATGTTTACTGTACACACTGTCATCAGAAAGCTTGCCCAATTCATGTCCATCCGTCATTTTCAAACCTGCAATATAGCGCGCATAATCATTGTACTTTCTGTCCATATTTGTATGTACAATAGTATCATCTTTGGATTTAAATGTGTCTGATGGGTGCGTTTTAGAAGCATTGCCTCCACAAGAAAAGAGCAAGGAGCCGAAAATAAGAAACGAAATAATGAATCGCATTTTATTTTTTTACAAAAAGCATGTAATTCTGTTTGTTGTCTTGAAAATGATAACCCAAGGAGAACGGAAGTTTTTTCACATTTCCAGAGTCCTTGTACATTTTAGCCAACTCGGGTTGAAAGTAACCGCTGCCTCCAAAATTGGCAATGGGTTTTACATATTCACCATACAAATAAGGCGTAAAAATGTTTTTCAAAAATTTCCAAGGAACACCAGTATCATCTTGCAACAGTGCAGCTGACAATTGCACGGTAATGTCTTTAATATCACTGAAACTTTCGTAATGCGGGCAATAGCTGGCGGCTTTAAGGAAACTGTTGCATTTGCCAAAGGATTTTACATATTTTACAAATCCAGGTTTCGCACGTAAACCTGCATTTCCTTTTACGCCAACATTGGTAATGTCGTAGTTGAAATACTCCAAGGTACGAATGTCATTTTTATTGTCTTCGGGTCTGAAGGTAATACGCACACCAGAAGGGAAAATATTGGAGCCTTCTGCCACTATCACAGCCTTACCTGAGGCGTCTACGGTAATGTGTTCCACATTTAACACCTCGTTTCCAGTGCGCACCATAAAAACCATAAACAATGGAATGGTACCTTGCACTTTGGGAATGTCGCTGCCCATATATTGGGTAATAAAATAGCTGCGGTTAAAAATATCTTTCAATGCCGAAGCAATGTTTTGAAAGTAGCCTGCGCGCTGACTCACGTTCATTTTTCCCAAATTGGGAACCCTGCCTACCATTTCGTTTGCCAAGAACAAATACTTTTTACTCTTTGGAAAAAACTGTACTACGTTTAAAAAATCTGGACCCGAAAATGGATAAAAAGTATTTAAATTTTCATCTACTTTCGGATACAATTCATCAGTAGCCCATTTGCGCATGGCGGACAGTCTGTTTTTATCCATTTCAGCCCACCGGGTATTGAATTGTTTTACATTTACTTGCAACGAGGCTACTGAATCCATTCCGGCAAGTGAACTGCCACTCATAGCTGTCATTCCGGCCATGAATCTGGCATAGTCGTTGAATTTTCTGTCGAATTTTACATTGGATATGGTTTGGGTATCCGTTGGTTTAACTTTGCCAGTATCACCATTGGTTTTGTTTGCAGAACTGCCACCACAAGCGCAGGTAAGCAAAGCGCCAACCGCGAAAAAAGAAAGAATAAATATACGAAAAGTTTGGTTCATTTTTATTGAGAAATTGAATTGTTTTTTTGTTTTAAATAATCGGAAGAAATAAAATACAAGAGCCCACCCAAAGCTGCAGTACCCAGCCCCAATAGGGATGCGGTGGTTTTGTCTTGAAATTGATAAAAGCAAATTCCAATATTTACGATAATAAATAACATCGGTGTAATTGGATACAACCAGGCTTTATAGCCCGTTGGCTTGCCATGTCTAAACCTAAAAACGATAACACCAGCCACCGTAAGCAATGTGAAAATAGTTAGGGTAAATCCAATATAATTGATAATGGAACTAAAAGATCCAGTGAACAATATGCCCAGCGCCAATGCAGTTTGAAAAATAATGGCATAAATAGGATTGCCTGATTTGTCGGTTTTTGCAATGGCATTTACCAGCGGAAGTTTTGCAAACATGGGTTGAATTACCCTAGGACCAGCTATAATCATTGCACTGATGGTACTAATCAATAAAATACAAATAACGCCACCCATAATTTTTCCACCCAAAACGCCAAATATGTAATTGGCAGAAATAAGACCCACTTCTTTGGGTGCAAAATTAGATACATCAACCATCATTTCTTGAGCAGGAGCCACCATTAAAAACACAATATTTATCAATACGTAAAAAATGGTAACCAATCCGGCACCGTAAAGGATACTTCTGCTTAAATTTTTCTCTGGGTGTTTAATTTCCCCAGCCAAATAGGCACTGGCATTCCAACCGCTATAAGCATAACTCACAAAAACCAAGGCAATTGCGAATTTGCTTGAAAATATCTCATCCCAAACACCTGTTTGCATGCCAAAAGTGTAATTTTGGCTGTTGCCATGAAACAAACCGGCTAAGATAAAAACGGATATCAACAATACTTTGATGATGGTAAAAACTTTTTGAAAACGCACACCAGTACTAACGTTGATTAGGTGAATGAGGCCAATTCCCAATATAACTGCTGCACCAAAAAGAGTACCGTTTACACCGGGGAAAACCCCTTTGGCATAAGCGCCCAATGCAGCACCTGCCATAGCAATGGGGGCTGCAAAACCCACGGTAGAACTTACAAAACCTGCCATAAAGCCAATAGCCGGGTGGTAAACCCTACCTAAAAAATAATACTCGCCTCCATCTTCGGGCATGCGGGTTGCCAACTCAGCATAACTCACCGCACCGCATAGTGCAAGCACGCCACCAACAAGCCAAAGCGCAATGATAGGGAAACCGCTGTGTAGGTCTAAAAGTTGATAACCCAGACTCACAAAAACCCCAGTACCAATCATATTTGCAACCACCACGCTGGATGCACCCAATAAATCAATCTTCCTTTCAGACATAAAAAAGTGCCTGCTTTAGGGGCAGGCGGGCGCAAAAATAAGGTTTTTTTGCGGATTTTGCTTACTAAAATTATAGCCATATCCACTCTATTACTAGGAGTTAAATTAGAAATAGGGTTTTGCAGAATAATTTAGACAGTTGGAATTTTTTCAGCGTCTTTTTATCTCGGTGAACTTTCTAAACCGTCTCCATTTCACCCATATCCTTTGCCAAGCCCCCGCCAAGGCGGGGCATGGGTTAACGTGGAAAGAGTTGCAGACCTGCCCGCTAAGCAGAATCAGGGGGGTGAGGAAAAAGCTCTGACACAAGCAATCACTTCACCACCTCCACTACACCTTTTTTCTCAAAGGCTTTGCCTTGCCAGTTTGTATATACACAGCGGTAAATGTATATGCCTGGCAATATGTCTTCGT
>Ga0209181_10001819_pt1 | contig 36034 bp, 28 predicted proteins | sample MAT05_FD_187208 | JGI IMG/M metagenome (GOLD analysis project Ga0209181, IMG submission 187208) | Freshwater microbial communities from Lake Fryxell liftoff mats and glacier meltwater in Antarctica - MAT-05 (SPAdes) (version 2) | ecosystem: Environmental > Aquatic > Freshwater > Ice > Liftoff... | reverse complement strand
ACTTCATTTGCTGCCAGGGAAGTTTTTGTGGGTACCATGGCAACTTTATATAGCGTTGGAGAAGATGCAGACAGCAACAACAGTACGCTGCGCCAAAAAATGGGTGCTGCTGTAAGGCCCGATGGCAGCAAAGTGTACGACCTGGCAACCGGTTTATCGTTGCTTGTATTTTATGTGCTGGCTATGCAATGTATGAGTACATTAGCTGTTGTAAAAAGAGAGACCCGTAGCTGGAAATGGCCTGCCATTCAATTGGTTTATATGACCGGGCTGGCGTATTTGATAAGCTGGATTGTGTATAGAATTTTTATTTAACTGCAAAATCTGGGTTCAACAGACTCAATAAAGAAAAGGAGGAAAAGAGTTTTGCATTTCTCCTTTCCTCCTTTGCAATTCAATCTAAATAAAAAACGCTTAAATAATCTTTATCTAAAGCCCCTACTTTGGAGGGTTTGGGGAGGCCATTACCAATCAACCGCATAACTGATCTTGTTTTTCACCTGCGGATATAATTTGCGGTAGAGTTCGTTCAACACATCTTCTTTACGTGGTTCGTTGTAATAGCTGTTGTTGATCATAGCCCAATCGTTGGCACTTAGTGCACGGCTGTCGCCGCTGTAAGTTGCATGTTCTTGCTGCCAGTTATAATCTTCTCTAAATGTATTATACACAATGTTTTTACGGGTAGCAAGGTCTGTAATATTAATTTCCATATCAGCATTAGCAGTAAATGATTGCCTTGCAATATTCACTGTTGCATACACAGTTCTGTAAATAATTTTACCGCTTGTATCTCTTCCAACTTCAACCTGTTGGCTGGCATTGCGGGTGTAGGTGTAAGTCTGTGGCCGGGGTATATTCATATTCCTGAGGGTAAGGTTCACTTCCCAATCCGGCTGCACATTATCACGCCTGGCTTCCCAGTCGGTATAAAAACGGGCAGGATAACGGTTGCTGTTAATGCCCTTAAGCTCACGTACCAATGTTTGCTGAAAAAATTCATTGCTGTAATTATAGCCATTGTTACCCCAGCCGGTATTAAAGAAGTAAGAGTTATCCTGTACAGGATTGATTACCACGTTTACAATCGCATTTTGGTAAGCTTCATCCATTTTTAACCCGGCATCCTGATAGCCAGGTACCAGCTTATCTGCTTTTTTAAAATAATTGTAGGCTTTTCTTGCATCATCCCGGCTTGGTTTATTTAAAAAGCCGGTGGCCAGACTGTAATAATCGGCAGCGGCCTGTTGTTTAAGATCGTACATGTTTTGTTGGTAGTTAACGGGCGTTACCACACGGCTTGCGGCATCATTTTCAGTAATTGCATTGTACATTTCCTGTAAGGTGCCGTATGTATTGATGATTTTATCCCAACGGTCAATATTATTTGAACTGCTGTAACTGTTTATTTTACGCAGGCTTCTTTCCTGAGCCAGTTTATATAAAACCGGCAAGGCATTTAATGCCGTTGTGTCGCCGTTGCGTTTTTTTAATGTTTTAATGGCATCAAAGAGAGTATTATCATTATCACTGCGTGATAAATAATCTTTGTTTGTTGTGCAACCTGCTAAAACTACCAGGCTTAGTAAAGTGTAAAAAATGTATTTCATAAAAGTTTCCTCCTTTACTTATATACGAACAATATAAGAGCCAATGTTACAGGTTATAAAATTGTTATAAAAAGATTAACAGCCTTATCTAAATGCTTTTATTTGTTTGCAATAAAGATCTGTGAAACCATAAATGCTGCCCTAAGATAGCCCATTTATGCTCTAAATTTTGCCGTTCATCCAAACAAGTTCATTCTAAGAAAATATTTTTAAAATACAAAATTCAATACTGTAAAGGGTTTCAGACAAAAACAGCTAATATCCACAACCCACTACTATAAAAAATATGGTATTATGTCTTGCATAGTACTAAAATTCTATTACCTTTGTGTTGTGATAGGGGATAAACCGGTTATTTCAAGTCACAAGGTTCTTAAAGTATAGCACGATTACAATTTGATCATCGCATCAATCCTCTCTTTTCATTTTGCCATGATGGGAAGAAGGATAAGTTGGTGCAAAATCAAAAAGTATAGCCATGAAAAAATTATTTTAGTAAAGATCTACCCTTCAATCCTCTCCTCTTCCTCCCCCTTTGGGGGAGATAGAGGGGGGCCGGATCGGAGAAAGGTCAAAAAAATGAAGCCATGAACATTGATAACACAGCCAGCCAGATGCGTAAGGGAGTTCTGGAGTTTTGCATCCTCTCTATAATAAAAGAGGGCGAAGCTTACCCTTCGGATATCATTGAAAAAATGAAGGCGGCCAACCTGAACATCCTGGAGGGTACTTTATACCCGCTTTTAACCAGGCTTAAAAATGCAGAACTATTATCTTATCGCTGGGAAGAAAGCACCGGCGGGCCGCCACGTAAATATTTTACCCTTACCGAAAAAGGGGCGGCATTTTATAAAGAACTGGAAACAACCTGGTACGAACTGGCCAATGCCGTAAGGGCACTTACCAACAACGGGCAGGAAACTAATAACAACAACTTCAACAACTCTTAACCTGCCTACCGGCAGGCAGGCAACAAAAAAGTATAGCCATGTTTTTTTGTTGTGCCAAAACAACTAACGAAACGAAAAATTTAAAGCCATGAAACAAGTAATCAACATAAACTTCCAGGGACGTGTGGTTCCTATAGAAGTAACAGCATTTGAACTGCTGAAAAATTACACCGAAAGCCTGAACCGCCACTTTGCCAATGAAGAAGGTAAAGAAGAGATCATCAACGACATTGAAAGCCGTATTGGTGAATTGTTTCAGGAAAAAATAACCAAAGGCGCCACCTGTATTACTGATGATGATGTAAACGCTATCATTAAAAACATGGGCCGGCCCGAAGAGTTTGAAGCGATGGACGATACACAATCTCAGTCATCTGCTAAAGAAGAGCAATCATCCAACAGTTTTAACAGCACATCAAACGGACATAAAAGATTGTTCCGCGATGAGAATGACAAAGTACTGGGTGGTGTTTGCAGCGGCCTGGCCAACTATTTTAATATGGATGTAGTAATAGCCAGGATCATTTTTGTGGTGCTGTTATTTTCCGGTGTAGGATTTTTAACCTACATCATTATGTGGATAGCGGTGCCCAGCAGCGCTACTACACAAATTGGCGGCACAAGAAAAAAATTATTCCGTAATCCTGATGAAAAACTGGTTGCCGGTGTATGCAGCGGTATTGGTAATTATTTCGGCATCAACGCCTGGATACCAAGGGTACTGTTCCTGCTGCCATTCCTTTCATTTATTTCACGTTGGGGCCGTTGGGGCGGCATGTGGGATTTTGGAGATGTGTTGCGTTTTACCTTTAGTCCAACTTCCTTGATCGTGTATATTATTTTGTGGATAGTAATTCCTGAAGCAGCAACCACTTCTGAAAAACTGGAGATGAAAGGAGAAAAAGTGGACATGAATTCCATAAAGGCTTCTGTAATGGAAGAGATGAAAGGTGTTGGAAAAAAAGCAGAGAAGTTTGGTAAAGATGCATCTTCTTTAGTAACAGAAAAAGCAAATATGGTTGCAGGCGACGTAAAAAATTTTACCAGGCGCAACCGTGGCGGACTTGGTAACGTAATTGCCATGATAGCAAAAATATTTGCTTACTTCATAATTGGCTGTGTATGTTTTGCCCTGGTTGTGGCATTGTTTGCACTGGCAATTGCATCAATTGGCGTATTTCCTTTAAAAGATTTTTTAATAGGCGGCAATTATCAAAATGCGCTTGCATGGGGTACGCTGATATTTTTTATAGCGGTACCTATTATCGGTATCATCACCTGGATCATACGTAAAATTGCACGCTCAAAAAGCAATGGTAAAATGCTTGGCTTTTCATTTGGTGCCATGTGGGTAATAGGCTGGATATGTTTTATTTGCCTGGTTGCATCCATAAGCCAGGAGTTCAGGTACAGCAGCAAAAACCTTACTGAGCAGGAAATAGTATTAGCAAACCCCCAGGTGGATAAGCTGGAAATAACTGCTAAATCGCCGTTGGATAAATACAATAACCGCAGGTTTATCAGGTTTGAGCCTTTTGAAGGCATACAGGAAGACACCGCCTTTGTAAATAATATTGATGTGCGTATTGTTAAAGCGACCAACGACAGTTTTAGAGTTACTGTAATAAAAACAGCAACCGGCACTTCAAGAAATATTGCTGAAACCAATGCATCTAAAATTCTATACAATGGCGTACAAAAAGACAGTGTGTTGTTGATGGATAAGGGTATAGGCATAAACAGAACAGACAAATTCCGCAACCAACGTATTGTGCTTACCATTTATGTGCCTGTAGGCAAACGAATAAAAGTTGACAAAAGTATCAGTTGGTTTAACAACGTTCATTTTGGAAGCAACTGGGATAATAACGACTGGTATGATGCTGATGATACTTATGATGATTGGAAAACCGGGCGGGAGTATATTATGAATGCCGATGGTCATTTGTATAACCTGAATGGAACACCTGCAGGCAAAGAGGGCCGTACCAAAGTAAACATAAACAGCAGCGGTATAGAAGTTATAGAAGTTATAACAGACGATAACAACGGTAATGATAATTACCGCTATAACAATGGCGAGCCAATGAACAAGCTGGACTCCATGAAAGTAAAACTGGAAAAAGAACAACAGAAAATAAAAGACTCATTAGAAAAAGCAAAAGAAAAAATTGAGAAGCAGTTAGAAAAAATCGGAGATAATACTGAACCGGTACCATTAAACTCTCAACTATCGGTATTTAGCTCAATGGTGGATATAAACTGATTTATCATTTTTTAAAAAAATTAAATGAAAAAATATTTGCTTTCAATCATCTTGGGATTAGTGATACTTGCTGCCATGCCTTCCTGCTTTCATAGTCATGATATTTCAATTTCAATCTCAGACGATGATGATGAATACGAAATGGACGCAGCATTCAGGAGAAGCCAAACACATGCAGTGCAGGTTTACCTGAACGATCGTTTACTGAACAGGGGAACTAAATTCAGCCGCAATGATTTTGTAGATGATGAAATAACGCTGGATGACAAAACAACTTTTTATATCAATTCAAACCCAGGTTCGCTGCATATAAAAATCGATAAATCAGAAAACTCGGAGGAGTCTTGCGAAAGGATAAGAGTGGCCTGCGAAAACCTAAAGGTAATTTTGGCACAAAATTAAACTCGTTTCAATAGTTGAGTTGAAGTTGAAACCAACAACGTCCCCCGATTTTTCGGGGGACTTTTTAATAACCATACCATCAGCTTTTTATTTTACATTTGCAGCACTATAAAAAACAAAAAAATTAAGAATGAAAAATACACCCTTTACACAAAAACATATTGAGCTTGGCGCTAAAATGGCTGAGTTTGCCGGATATAATATGCCCATCAGTTATTCGGGCATTAATGATGAACATGCAGCAGTGCGTAATTCGGCAGGAGTGTTTGATGTAAGCCATATGGGTGAATTTGTTTTAAAAGGAGAAAATGCACTCGATCTTATACAACGCATCACCAGCAACGATGCATCAAAATTAACCAATGGTAAAGCACAGTACAGTTGTTTTCCAAACAAAGATGGCGGTATTGTTGATGACCTTATTGTTTATTGCCTGGAAGAAAATAAATCATATATGCTGGTTGTAAATGCCAGCAATATTGAAAAAGACTGGAACTGGATACAGCAGTTTAACGATAAGCAGGTAGAGATCCACAACATATCGGATAAAACATGTTTGCTGGCCATACAAGGTCCTAATGCTACCAGGATGTTGCAGCCACTTACGGATAAAGACATCATGAATTTAAAGTATTACACTTTCACCAGGGGAACTTTTGCCGGTGTTGAAAATGTATTGATAAGCGCAACCGGCTACACGGGTGCAGGTGGCGTTGAAATTTATTTTGAAGATAAAGACAACGATGCTTCAAAAATATGGGATGCTATTTTTGAAGCCGGGCAAAAGGGGGGCATTAAACCAATTGGTTTGGGTGCAAGAGATACATTGCGTTTAGAAATGGGCTACTGTTTATATGGCAATGATATTAATGATACCACATCGCCGCTGGAAGCCGGCCTTGGCTGGATAACCAAGTTCAGCAAACCTTTTACAAACAGCACTTATTTTGAAAAACAAAAAGCTGATGGCCTTACAAAAAAGCAGGTTGGTTTTGAAATGCTGGAGAAAGGTATTGCCAGACATGATTATGAAATTAAAGATTTTGAAGGTGTATTAATCGGGAAAGTAACATCAGGTACACAATCACCCACGCTGGGTAAAGCAATTGGTATGGGTTATGTTGAAGCAAAGTACTCGGCTATTGACAGTGAAATTTTTATCAGCATCCGCAATACGTTGCTTAAAGCCAAAGTGGTTAAAATGCCTTTTGTTTAATTGATATTGGATAATTTTTTTAAATTATGTAGCTTTCATTTTCAATAACTCTTTTTATTGCGAAGGAATTATACATTACTTCATTATCCATTGCCTCATTATCCATTTGCTAACTATGCCTAAAATTCATCTTACATCTTTTGTAGCAGCACCTATTGAACGTGTTTTTGATTTAAGCCGAAGCATAAACCTGCACCAGATTTCAACAGCATCCAGCAACGAAAAAGCAATTGACGGTGTAATGGCCGGTTTAATTAATAAAGACGAGACCGTAACCTGGCAGGCAAAGCATCTTTTTAAAACCAGGTTGTTTACATCTAAAATTACAGAGATGAAAAGCCCGAATTTTTTTATTGACGAAATGGTAAAAGGCGATTTTACAAGTTTTAATCACGAACATCATTTTAAAGCCGCAAAAAACGGCACCATCATGATTGATATAATTAATTTCGAAACACCTTACGGAAAAATTGGAAAGATAGCCAACGCAATTTTTCTTAAATCGTACCTGCAAAAATTTTTAATAAAAAGAAACGAGGTAATTAAAGAATATGCCGAAACACAAAAATGGAAAACCATTTTGATTTAATTTTATACAGATGCAAACAGAAAAACCTGAATTACATACCGCTCTATCCCCTGCGCTTTTAGATTTATACCCCGTAGAAAAAAGTATCGTTGTAATTATTGATGTACTGCGGGCTACTTCTACCATTGCTACAGCTTTGTATAATGGTGCAAAGGCCATCATCCCGGTTGATAGTGTTGCAGCATGTATTCGCATTGGCAAACAAATTGACAGTATTACCGCCGGTGAAAGAGACGGGCAAATTGCCGAAGGTCTGGAATATGGGAATTCTCCTTTTGAATATCCAAAGGAATTTATTAAAGGTAAAACGTTGGTGCTTACAACAACAAATGGCACAAAACTGCTGCACATGGCACTTGCAGAAAATGCAAAGGCTATCATTACCGGCTCTTTCCCGAATTTATCTGCCGTTTGCGATTTTTTAGTGGCACAAAACCAACCTGTAATATTAGGCTGTGCCGCCTGGAAAAACAGGGTAAATATTGAAGACACTTTATTTGCCGGTGCTGTAATCGACCGGATAGGAAAACACTTCTCCATCAATTGCGATTCTTCTCAAATGGCAGCAACCATGTTTAACGATGCCAAAGCAGATCTGTTTGAATTTATGAAAGCAAAAAATGCATCTCATTACAAACGCCTCTCGGGTTTTGGCCTAGAAAAAGACATCCGTTACTGCCTTACTCCTGATGGCGCCAACGTTTTGGTTGTTTACCAGGACGGCAAACTGGTAGTTTAGTTAAAACATTTACTGTATCTTAGGTAAACTAAACTAAATACACTGTTATGCCGGGCAAATTGAAACATTTTTCATTAGCTGCATTTTTTTTGTTTTTGTTTGCCACTGCCTGTGCCCAGCAAAAAGTAATTGATAGTTTACAGCAGTTGCTCGGCAAAGAAAAATCAGATACGCAAAGAATAAACCTGGTTTTGCAGTTGGCCAATACGCATCGGTTTTCCAATGCCGATACTGCTAACCAACTTGCCGTTAAAGCGTTACAACTATCTAAAAAAATAAAATTTAAAAAGGGCGAAGGGTTTGCATTTCACATGCTTGGCATCATTCAGGATTACCGCGGTAATTATGACAGCTCTTTGTATTATTTCCAACAGGCATTAAGCATTTTTGAAAAAGAAAAAATAGCAAAGGGAAAAGCCACGGCACTACTTAGTATTGGTGGCTATTATTTTTTTCAATCCAACTTTATAAAAGGTGCAGATTATATGCTGCAGGCTTTGCGTATTTACGAAGAAATAAAAGACATGGAGGGGCAGGCCGCAGCACTTAATAACCTGGGCACATTATACAACGATAAAAAAGATCATAAAAATGCACTGCCCTATTTTAAAAAAGCATTGGCTATAAAACAAAGCTTGAACCAGGGAAGAGCACTGGCTAGTACCATGCTTAATATTGGGAATGTTTATTATGATCTGAAGCTAATGGACAGTGCGTTTTACTGGTATCAGCAATCGCTCACAAATGCTATGCAGTACGAAAACAACAAAGGCATTGCTACGGCACGGTCTAACATCGGTAATATTTATTTTGACAGGGAACAATATCAACAGGCAATCGCAGAATATGATGCGGCACTGGTTATTGACAGGGAAAGAAATAGCCAGGAAGGAATTGCAGTGTGCCTTATTAATATAGGTCGTGCTTTTGTAAAACTGAAACAGTTTGATAAAAGTATTTCTTTGCTAAAGGAAGGGTTGGTGAACATTAGAGCGATTGATTATAAATTTCATGAACAAAACGCATTAAAATACCTGGCAGAAGCGTATGAAGGCAAAGGCGATAAAGCAAGTGCATACAGCTATTTGCAGCAATATATAAATGTACACGACTCGGTTTATACAGAAGAAAGTAATCAAAGTATCGCCGAAATGCAAACCCTGTATGAAACCGAGAAAAAAGACAAACAGATAATATTATTGAACAAAGAAAAAGAAGTACAACGCAGAACAAATATCTTTTTAGTTGTTGCCGCAGTATTAACTTTTTTACTTGGGTTAATATTATGGAACCGATATCGCCTTAAACAAAAAACGAACCGCCTGCTGGCCGAAAAAAATACTGAACTGCAGCGGTTGAATGCAACCAAAGACAAATTATTTGCCATTGTAGCACACGACCTTAAAAACCCTTTGTCAGCTTTCAGGTCCATCACTCAAAACCTCAACGACAATAAATTGCAGATAAGCAAAGAAGAAGTTGATTTTTTTATAGGTCGTCTCAATCAATCGGCCAACCAGTTGTACGACCTGTTGCAGAATTTGCTTAACTGGGCAATTTCACAAATTGGCAAACTGCCTTTTGTGCCTGAAAAAATTTCGCTTACAGAACTGGCGGCAGATAACACAAGACTCTTTCAGAATAATCTGCTGCAAAAAAATCAGCAAGCTGTTGTAGACATACCCGATGCACTTTTTGTATGGGCAGATAAGAACATGATAAAAACAGTTGTTCGCAACCTGCTTTCCAACGCTGTGAAATTTACGCCCGATGGTGGTAAAATTGAATTAAGTGCCAGGGAGCAAAACGGCGAAGTGATTTTCTGCATGGCAGATTCGGGCATTGGTATTGCACCCAATGACCTGAATAAATTATTTAAGGTCGAAGAAGATGTTGCCAGCGTTGGTCAGTCTGCCGAAAAAGGTACAGGCCTGGGGTTGATACTTTGCAGGGAACTTATTGAAAAAAATAAGGGCCGAATTTGGGCCGAAAGCACGGCCGGTAATGGCAGCCGTTTTAATTTTGCTTTGCCCGTTGCAGACAATTGATTATTTTACAGCAATGGAACCCGTAAAAATAACAGTACTCGACGATCATGCCATTGTGGTTGATGGAATACGGGCCAGGTTGCTGGGCAATGCCCACATAAAACTTATTGGCGAAGCAAACGATTTGCCCTCTTTATTCAAGCAGCTCGAAAACGAATTGCCTCACATTATTATTACCGACATAAAACTGGGTGGCAGCATGACGGGGATTGAAATTGCTGCCATTATCAAAAGAGATTTTCCCCGGTTAAAAATTCTGATACTTTCGGCCAATACCGAAGACCATTATGTTTTGCGGGCCATCAAAGCAGGTGCAACCGGTTTCCTGGGTAAAGATTGCAGTAAAGAAGAATTTATTGCAGCGGTACATGCCGTTTATAATGGCGAAACTTATTTTGGTGAAAACACCTCTCAGCTTATTATAAATCAGTATTTAAGAGAATCTACACACCATATACGGGATAGTGATAAGCCTTTAAGTGCAAGAGAAATGGAAATAGTACAATTGCTTTGCGATGGGCTTACCACCCGTGAAGTTGGTGATAAATTATTTATCAGCAGCCGTACTGTTGAAAGCCATAAAAATAATATTCTGCAAAAACTTGGTTTGCAAAATACCATCGAACTGGTTAAAATGGCCATTCGGGAAAAATGGATTGAATCGTAACAGCAGTGCTGTAATGCGCTACCATATCGCATCCTCCGTAAAATCACCTACCCTGTTTTAAGCAAAATTGCCGATTGCGCCCTTTTGGTATAATGAACATATTTGCACCAACAAAAACATAAAGCAATGAAAAGTACAATTAAAACACACGCAGTAAAATCTATTTTGCTGGCTGCTGTAATGCTGCTGGGGGCAGCCTCGGCACATGCACAGATCAGTTTAAAAAAATTAAAAGAGCAGGTATCTAAGCCGGCAGCCGAAAGCAATTCAAACAACCAAACGCAAAGCAACAACGCTTCCGGCAATCAAACATCAGGCTCAAACAATTCGGGGCAGGCAGCAAGTGGTGCTCCATCCGGCGGCAAAAGCCAGGGCCCCGGCTTAACTAAGGATGAAGAAACAGCCTGGATGGTGTATTACCAGGGAGCTACGCAGGAGGCAGAAGCAATGCTGTGGAAGGAAGGTTTGTATGAGGGATACTTTTTGAGTATGATGGATATAGACAGCCGTAAAGTTAATGCGTTTCTTTTCTTTCTAGACGGGCTGGATAAAAGAATAGAAAAAGATAAACAACGGATGAAAGAACCGTTTTTGTTTTATGGCAATAAAGCCGAAATGCCTGAGGGCATGGACTATGGCGGCCCCAACCGTGATTTTTTAGGTAGCAGATTAGGCAGCGGTGTAAATAAGAGAGTGACAAAATATTATGCCTGGCGTGCAACCATTAAAACAAAATACTATGCCGAGTTTGCGCAGTGTGTTCAAAAATATTTGGGCGAATCAAAAAGACATGCGGCTGCTGGAGCCAGTGGCTTGGGTTTTGCCTATCGTTATGTAAATGTAGGATTGCGGTTATGTAATGCTATAATTCAGTTTCAACCGGCGAACCAGGATATTGTAAAAACAAAAGCAGATGCTCAAACACAATATAATGCTGTATTCAATGCTTTAAGACCCAATCTCTCCGGAAATTTTCATGAGCAGAATCTTGAAAAGATATGCCTGTTCAATCAAAAACAAACAACTGGAAAAGAAAATAGAGAACAGCAAATACAGGAAATTATTCCCGGCAAACCAACTTACCTTATTGCCTACACGGTTGACCCGCTGATAAACCTGGGTGCAAAAAATTTCATGTCAACAGGTGGCAGGCCTAAAATTCCATACCTGCAGTTAAAAGACATCACGGTAAACGACCAGACAGAACCCATTATACTTCCCATCTATTGCAACGAACCTATTTACAGTAAAATGAAAAATGCATACTATGTAGAGTTTGATATGTTTCCCGATTTAAGTAAGACTAATTATGAGTCGCATCTTAATTATATGCCTTCGTTGCATTTAACTGAATTCTTTTTAACCCTTAAGCCCGGTACTTACAAATACGAATTGTTGTTAGGTGAGGAGCATGGCGGCATTGGTCCAAAAACTGTATTCACGCTTACGATGGATAACGAAACGAAAACTGCATTACAGGCTTATCATGATCAGTTGTGGGCTAAGAAATTAGCATCAGTTACTTTTAATACCCAATATGGAGCAGGCGATGACAGGAACCAGGTAATGAACTGGGAAGATTTAAAGCGTCATGGAAAACTCATTAAACTTTCTGTAATGCAAACCGGAAAAGTAATGCGCCCCTGGCCCAACGAAAACCTGGTAGAAAGTTTTGTTGGCAGTGGCTGGATATTGGTTGAGCGTACCGATGGTAAATACGAAGTAATAGGATATAGTTTTGTAAAGAAACCTGCAGACAGGCAATGGCGTGTAACAGCAATTGCAAGCGATATGGATTATTACGTACTAATGGTTCCATCGTCTATGGGGCAAAAAGTTAATCCAAAACGCCTTGAGCTTGGATATGAAATTCCAAAGGAGAATATTGCCAAAGGGAATATCTGGTAACAAAGGAAATAAAAACCTGTAAACTAAAAGCAATCATTATAAACAATTAAAACAGCAAACATGAGGCATAATTTTTTTTCAGCAATATTATTAACTGCATCACTTACCGCTTTTATTGCCTGCGGAAACAGCAGCGATAAAAAAGAAAAAGCAGAAAGTACAACTACAACCGAAACCGAAAAAAAGGCAGAAGAAGGTGGCGTTAACACCGGTGGCAATGCTGCAGATTGCGGCACAACTGCCATAACTTTTGGTACCAACAAAATTAAAAGCGATGGCTTTACCATGAAATACAGCGAAGCCGTTTTGTGGAATAAAGCCAGCGGTAATAGTAAGTATCTGTCTATCAATATCCAGGTTTCTAATTATGAAAAAGAAGGAAGTTATCTGCAGTCGCCAACAAATGATAATGTAAGGGTAATAATGTCTTTAAACGGCAAAGCAGGCGAAAAATTACGCATTGGCGATTATGATGTAACAGCCGATTCTTTTGGCGCAGGTTACGGTGTTAGTGGTGGTATTGAAAACAAAGATGGTAACAAAGGTTTTTACAACGCCAAAGGCAAAGCAACTATAACTTACCTGGCTGAAGATAAAGTTTGCGGCACAATAGATGTATCAAGCGCAGATACATTTATTAAAGGAACTTTCTCTTTGCCGCTTACAAAATCAGCATATTAATTAATTACCAAAGCCAAACAGGTAGCCAGGCCATTCATTGCTTTTTGTTTTCCTGGCACACTGGTTACCTGTTTAGTTTTTATCTTTAAGTATGATCAATTACCTAGAAGCATATAAACAATACTACTTTCTTCGTATGCAGCAGTACGAGGGAAATGCAGATTATGCAAATACCTACGCTGCCGAAAAAGCATTGTACGATGCCATTAACAGTTGCACTGTGTTGGAAGAATTTAAAGACAAAATTGGAAACAATAACGACCTGGTTGCCATTGCCCGTGTGCAGGATGAGCAAAATATCAGGCTAAAACATTACGAAGCAATAAACGAAACGGTTAAAGCTGAAAGTTGCCGGCGTATACTGGAAAAAACAAAGCAGGTAAGCAATGTAACAGACCTTCTAACGATGGTTAACGAAGAGCAAAACGTTGCCAACATAGCCATTACCACCGATACCATACACCCGTTTGATGATTTTCTTTACCTCGAAAATGTAGAAATATGGGAACAGGCCGAAATACCTGCAGCATACAAAGAAAAATATGCCGCTTATGCAAAGGACGAAAAGATAAGCATCAAAAATTCGTATGCCGCTATTGAAAAAGAAATGAACAACTGGCAACCCGGCTGGAAATTTAATTTTACAAAAATTGATGAGGAAAGACATCGCCGCCTGTTGCCTTACCCAAAAGAAGTAATTGCAGCACAAAAAGAAATAACCCAACAAATTCTAAATAAATAAAACCAGATGCCGGTAGATAAAATGATAACAGATGCCATGTTGGGAACCTTCCGCAATATGCTGCAGGAGTGCAGGGGTAAAAATTTATCGGGAGATGATTTTGATGCTATGGCTGCAACATTGGAGAGAATGGAACAGCTTGGAAACGAAATGGATGATACCGCAGCTTATTCGGGCATGTTGGTGCAGGAAGGGCTGTTTATGAAATTCAGCAATCATTATTCAAAAGTATTATCGGCTGCGGCACAACCAACGCAAACCGGCGGTAATAATAGTTACGATGAAACCACCGATCAATCATTACTCAATAATACCTTACATGCTTACAGAGATGGAGTAAAAAAACTCACAGAAAACAAAGAACAGGTAAAAGCATTAATGGGCAACCATGCTGCCGATGCCGATGTGTTGTTTAAAGACAAACTCATCATTGATGCCATTGAGCAGGTAATCAGCCTGGGCGAATCGGGCGTTTCTTACCCGCAGTTTTTATCGCAGTTAATTGAGCGTGGATTAGATAAAGCACTTGAAGGATCTGTAATTACCGCCCAGGGGCTTCAATATACTTTGGATGCCGCCAAAGCCACTGCAGCCAATCCTTTTTTAATTAAGAAAGAAGAAGAAAAACTTTTGCTGCATAAGCAGCTTGCCAAAGCTTCTCCGGTACAAGTTGCCGATAGTCTTCAGTTTAATTTGGGTTGCGAAAAAATTGATTGGATGCATGAAGCCGATATCAGACGATGGAACAAAATAAAAACAGGTTGGGAAAAACCATTGTTTTGGCTTGATGAATGGGTTACAGCGTATTGTAGCTTTGCAGCATTTATTGAACCCTGGGCCGCTGCAAAAAACCCAAGCGAGGCAGTTAAAGAATCGCAGGATTGCATGCCCGGAAAATTTCGGGTTTGGGAAAAAATAAACCAACGTTATTTCGGGCTCACCATTAAAGAATTATTTCAACATGCATCTTTTAACTGGGATGTTGAGCATCATTGGATGTACTGGTCGCAGGAGTATGCAACATTTTTAATTAACGAAGTAGAACCGGCCTGTATTCCATTTAAGCAACCTTCAGCAACTATAATTGCTTTGGCAGAAAAAATGCACAACGAAAACCGGAAAATCAATCCGGATATACATAAACCTTCGCTGAGGCAGGCTGTTTTTTTTGATAGTTATTTTGGCAATGGGGAATTTGTAAAACGATATGGCGAACCGGCAAAAGTAAACAGCAATGCAGCTCCCTGGAAAATTTAGGTAAGGTATAATCGGTTATTTATTTTTTGAATGTTGCCAACTCATTATTTAATGCAAGTTCAAATATTGTAAGATCGGTTTTGTTTACATTATACAATTCCCATGTGGAATTTCCGTCGTGAATTTTTATATTATTGGATAGAAAGCCAAACTTTACCTTAGCAGCAGCAAGATTGCCCAATGGAATTTCAAAATGTGTTAAAGCTACAATCATGCCTTTGTGCATAAAAACAAGTTGTTGATTGGTACAGATTATAAGCCACTTACCGGTCTTCACCCCTTTTCCGTCCCTGGTTAAATCGCCTACGCAATAACCACTCATTGTTTCCGTATCGGAAAGTATTTCATGAATATAGTTAAACGCCGGTATGCTGATTAACAGAATGGACATATTTAAGCCAGGTCTGGTTGTCAGTAAATGTTGTATTTGCCGGGTTATATTTTTGGGTGTTGTCATAACTGATTAATGGTAACAAAATTCTTTAACAGGCTATGCTTATCAATCTGTAAACCAATGCCACTACTTTGCAATTATTAACCTTATCGTAAATAAGATTCCTGTTAATCTTTCTTTAACACTTCGTGGCGTGTTTATTTTTCGTTACTTTTGCAAATTGCCTTTTTCAGAAATCTGAAATCCTAAAAATCGGCAATTGTAAACCGGGCATGGCATTACCGCACCTTATCAAATATGTTTATAATAATGGGTCCGATGAAGTGATTCGTCGCAGCAAAAAGATCAATGCATTGGGTTTTGTTGAACTGGTTGAACACGACCAGCTTATGGGCAGCGTTGTGTTCAGGGTAAAGGACGACAGCTATGCCACTTTTTACAAAGTGTATATTCAAAAATACACCGATGACAAATCAATGACCGTTCGCTGCAGCTGCCCATACAACATGGGCGATATATGCCGCCACGAAGGAGCAGCATTAATTCGCCTGCAGGATATGGTTGATAAGAATATGCTGGGCAACACAAACATTCAATACAACCAGCGGCATACCGTTGCCAAGATGAAGCATATTGAACTGAAGATGATCAAACTGCTTTCATCGCCCGGTATTTATGCTGAGGCAGAAAATCTTTTACGCAGCAACAAGGCAAAAATTATTAAAGCCGCCGATGAACGGGTGGAAGCAGAACTAATCCTTGAAGGCGAAACCTTTCCATTGGTTATTCAAAAAAACGATGAGCGTAATTTTGATACCTCCTGCAAATGCGGCGAAACCGAACACCCGCTTTGCGAACACAAGACTTTATTGTTTTTACAATTACTGGATGCTTACGGCACTAATTATTTCGACAGTATACGCAACTGGGATAAGGAAAAAAATAAACTGCTGCAGATTTATGGCTACAGCCTGGAAGATGACCTTAACGGCAAATTTGAATTTACCTATATAGACGGAAAGCCATTTTTAAAAGTATTAGACACTTCTATTAAAAGAGTGGCACCCGGCACCGTAACAGCAAAGCCATCGGAGGTTTTTATTATGCCCGATATGCCAACTGAAGAAGTAGTGCTTGAAGAACGCCCATCAAAAAAACTGGGCGTTGTTTTTAATTTCAATGCAACTATATATCCATATTTTGATGTGGATGCCATACAGGGCGAAACCAATGAGGAACAGAATAAATATCTTGGAAAAGTTGAAAAACTTGACCTTACCAAATTTGTAAACACAGAGGTATTTAGTGAAGATGACAAGCAATTAGTGCAGCAGGTGCGTAAATTACAGGCTGTTGAAATAAATAAATACCTCGACCGTAACTCACCATTCAGCGGCATTTGGGAAAACATTATTCATACCGATGGAGATGATTTGCCCGAAGAAACCAAGGCGTTGATTGCAGAATACCTGCAACCAAAACTCAAGAAAATATTTGAAGAGCAGTCGGAGAATGATTTTATTTTTTTTCTGCCAAAAGGCAAATCGTTTACAACAGCCAATCTGGTTGAGATAGAATTGAGCAGTCATTTTATTGAACCGGTATTTAAAGTGCAGGCCAGTGCCGATCATTTTGAAATTGTCTGTACGGTTAAATTGATGGGAAATGTTATTCCTTTTACAGATAATGAATGCAACAGCAGCCTTGTTTATTTAAATGATAAAGTGTTATATCTGTGGCAAAAGTCTGAAGATGTGCTGCAGGCCGAAAAGTTTCTGAAAGAGGGAAATATTCAGCTCAGTAAAGACAACTGGGCCGACAAAATGAAAAAAGTTATTCTGCCGCTGACCAAAGAATACAGGGTAGAGTTTGACAAAAGCTTAGTAAGAGAAATTAAAAGCGGCGAGCCGGAAGTAAAACTGCAGTTGCAGGAAAAGGGCGACTACCTGGTGTTTCAGCCGGTATTTACCTACAAAGGTTTTGAAACAAAGGCTGCAGATAAAGAAAACATCATCATCCCCGATGGAGATAAAATACTAATAATAGAAAGAAATCTGGAGGCCGAAGAGAATTTTCTAAAGAAATTGGAAAGTCTTCACTCTATGTTTGTAAGGCCCGATGACAATAATAAGAACAACCTGGTATTAAGAGGTGCAGATGTGCTGCGCAATAACTGGTTTTTTTTATTTGTTGATGCCATGAACGAAATGAAAGTGCCGGTATTTGGATTTGAAGCATTGCGAAATTTCCGTTTTAACACCGCCAGACCCAACACCCATATACATGTAAGCAGCGGCATGGATTGGTTTGATGCAAAAGTTGAAATTGAATTTGGCGAACAGCGTGTTGGTATTGAACAAATAAAAAATGCACTGGTAAATAAGCAATCTTTTGTTCAATTGAATGATGGCACACTGGGCATATTGCCCGATGAATGGCTAAAAAGATACTCGCTGTTGTTTAAGGTGGGCGATGGCAGAAGGGATCAGTTACGCTTATCAAAATACCACATGAGCGTGATTGATGAGCTGTACGAAAACAGGGATGAAAAAGAACTGAGTTTTGAGCTGGATGAAAAATATGAGCGCCTGAAAGAATTTAAAAATATCCCGGAAATACCTGCTCCCGAACATTTGCAGGCTATCCTGCGGCCTTATCAAACTTCGGGGTTTCAATGGCTTAATTATTTAAACGATGTGGGCTGGGGTGGAATTTTAGCCGATGATATGGGTTTGGGTAAAACCATTCAGGCATTAAGTATGCTGCATCATTACAAAGAAGTTACCGGCCGTTTAATGGCACTGGTTGTTTGCCCTACCACTCTAATTTATAACTGGCGCAACGAGGTACAAAAATTTTCTCCTTCGCTGTCTTTTCATATTCATCATGGCAGCATCCGAAGCCGTAGTGTAGAAGAGTTAAGTGCACACAACATCATCATTACCACTTACGGCACTTTGCGCAGCGATATACAGGTATTGCTGAAAATGAATTTTGATTATGTGGTACTGGATGAAAGCCAGGCAATAAAAAACCCGGCATCAAAAGTTACCAAGGCAGCCAGTTTACTTACTGCAAAAAACAGGCTGTGCATGAGTGGTACACCTTTGCAGAACAATACCTTCGATATTTTTGCACAAATGAATTTCTTAAACCCCGGCCTGCTGGGCAATATGGAATTTTTTAGAAACGAATTTGCAACACCCATTGATAAATTTGGTGAGCAGGAACAAAAAGAACATTTACGTAAACTTTTATTCCCGTTTATTTTACGCCGTACCAAAGAACAGGTGGCAAAAGACTTACCCGAAAAAACAGAAACAATTTTATTTTGCGAAATGGAAACAGAACAACGCAAAGTTTACGAGGCATACCGCAACAGTTACCGCGAAAAAATATTGGGTACTATTGACCAGCAGGGAATTGGTAAATCGCAGTTAACCATTTTGCAGGGCCTGATGAAGCTGCGCCAGATATGCGACAGTCCGGCCATATTGAATGAAGATGAAAAATATCCAAACCATTCTATTAAGTTAGATGAACTGGCAAGAGAGATCGAAGAAAACATCGGTAATCACAAAGCACTTATATTCTCCCAGTTTTTGGGTATGCTGGCTTTAATAAAAAAGAAACTGATTGAAGATGGAATTCCGTTTGAATATTTTGATGGCAGCACATCGGCGCCAGACAGGGAAAAAGCTATTCAGAATTTTCAGAATAATGATGAGTGCAGGGTGTTTTTAATTTCGCTGAAAGCAGGTGGTGTGGGTTTAAACTTAACCGCTGCCGATTATGTATATATTGTTGACCCCTGGTGGAACCCCGCCGTGGAGCAACAGGCCATTGACCGAACGCACCGTATTGGGCAAACCAAAAATATTTTTGCTTACCGCATGATTTGTGTGGATACCATTGAAGATAAGATACTGCAACTGCAGGAAAAGAAACGTAAGTTAGCCAGCGAACTGATTGCCGATGACGCCAGCTTTGTAAAAGCCCTTTCTAAATCGGATGTGGAGTATCTGTTTAGTTAAAACCTGAAAATTTGTTTTGCATTCAGGAAGAAATACAATCAATCTCTTCAGTCTTTTAAAATTACATTACATTTTAGTCATTTGTCCAGTGCAAACAGAAAGTATTGTATTGTTGCTAAAAGTCATGCTGCAAAATGATACCCTGATTTTTCCACCAACATGCGAAACATATAATTTTTGATTTGGGTAACAATGAAAATATTGCCCGCTGTACAAAAAGCTAACAGATACTGCATTATAATCCTGGAAAATATCAAAGGTGGGTACGTTAGTTGTATTATATACGCCGTCAATGGGCTCTGTATTTCCGTTATACGAATTAAATAATACTCTGTAAGAAGGGTATCCCAACGACCTATCACCATAAACAGCCATACCGTTAAATGTAGGGTCAAAACCTTGCGTAACCGATGTAAAAGCCACATCAATTAAGTTAGATGAAGAGACGAAATTATTGGTGAGTGTGCAAGGAGGGGTCTGTTGTCTTAGTTTTACATTAACATATACACTGTCACGATACGAGACATTGCAACCTGAATTTGATAAATTCCAGTGATACCAGCCCCTTTGATTATATTTTATATTAACAATGTCAATACTGTGACTGAAAGTAGTACCGCTTCCCGCCGGGTTATTATAACTTAATAAGTCATACTCATTAAGTTTTGGAACCTCTAAAGTAATAATATCACCTATAAATGGAGCGGTATCTGTAATAGAAATTTTGAAGCTTAATGGTCTGCAATCATCATTGGTACCTGTTTTTACACATCCGGCAGTACATAAAAAAATAAAAATAATACAGGGTAGCAGAATTTTTTTCATATTAATTGAAGTATGGTAATGCACAATGTAGCTAAAATAAATAAAGTTTGATTGCAAAGAAGAACAATCGCATTTAAAAGGGCTAATCTGGAATACATATTTATAAAAGCCATCCAGTAAAATATATTTGTTGAACCCTCTGGAACACGACTTTGTAGAAACAGACCATTGGCCGACACGGTATTGGCAAACCAAAAACATTTTTGTTTGCCGTATGATTTGTGTGGATACTACTCAAGATAAGATACTGCAACTACAGGAAAAGAAACAAAAATTAGCCAGCGAACTGGTCGCCGATGACGCAAGTTTTGTAAAAGCACTTTCTAAATCGGATGTGGAGTACCTGTTTAGTTAAGCTCAATATTCAGGAAGAAATAAAATCCTTCAGTCTTTTAAAATCCCGGTTGTTTCCCGAAATAAAAAAATTTCTTAAGGCATTACCCAAAAATTTAAAAAAGGCATTGGCAGGAAACTGCTGTGTTGTGGTATCGTTTTTCATACATCAGATTTTGTACATCAAAAATACAAACCCGGTACACATATTGTCAAGCGCAGTTTTGCTCAATTTTTAAGAAGGTAATTTCCGAACAGGAAGTTGGTTATTTTACTGCCTCCCTGTTGAAACTACCGCCAAACCTGCGGCTTTTTTTATAGTAACGGATCGGGTAAACATCAGGATTTTGCCTGAGCTTACCAATAAAACTCTTAATTGCCTGCACCACAATGTGGCCGGATTTTGCCTGGTAGGGGGTTTTGGTCATGGATAAATATTTAGAGTATTAATCTTTAACGACGGGGAATATCCAATTATTGCATGGCATGTGTTAATTTTAACAGTAATATTTTGTGGCAAAGTCAAATCAATTTTCATCATGCAAAAAAATCCTGTTGTTGATAGTATTACAATTTACCCGATAAAATCGCTGGATGGAGTTTCGTTGCAAAAGGCCCAAATCGGCAATGGAGGCTCTTTAATCCATGATAGGGAATTCGCCATTGTTGATGGTAATGGAAAATTTGTGAATGGGAAAGCAAATGCGCTGGTACACCTGTTAAGATCTGCTGTTGATTTTGAAAGTGAAATAATCTCATTCAGGTATGGGACTGAAGAGGCATGGAGCAGTTTTCATTTGCAGAAAGATACAACAGCAATCAACGAATTTCTTGCTGCATTTTTTAAAATGCCTGTTACACTTATCAGAAATACCGAAGGAGAATTTTTGGATATACCCGTACAAAGTGGCGTAACCGTTTTATCAAACGAAAGCCTTAAAACGGTTGCTACCTGGTTTAATGATATGGATATGGAAGAAACAAGAAAGCGTTTTAGGGCAACCATTGAAATTACGGAGACACCTGCCTTTTGGGAGGACAAACTTTTTTTAGAAGAAGGAACAGCCATTGAATATAAAATCGGCGAAGTAACACTTTATGGAATCAGTCCCCGTGCAAGATGTGTTGTACCAACACGGCATACGCAAACAGGCGAAGTGTTGCATGGGTTTCCTAAAATATTTGCGCAACAAAGAACTAAAAATTTACCGCAATGGTCCACATTGTCAGATTATGACCACGCCTATTATTTATCGGTTGATTGCTATATACCGCCAACAGAATTTGGAAAATGGATTACAGTTGGCGATGAATTAGCAATCACCGGTAAGAAAACATTGCCTACTTTCATGTAGAAACACTATGGATATACTTTTAGACATATTGAATGAGATGGTGAAGGCACACCCTGCATCAAATTTTATAAACAGCCTGCACCAGCAATATTGCAACCGCGGTGGCTTAAGTAAAAAGCAACTGGAAGGGCTGCACAGCAAAGCTGTTAAAGCGCAGATCATTTCACAGGGAAAACTGGCAACTTTAGAAGCCATCATAAAGAAAAAGCCAACCAGGGAAAGGGCTGCAGCAACCAAAACTGCAGTATTACCTGTTAAGGACGAAGCCATTGGTAAAAACATTTCAGACATACTGGAAAAATACCCCCTGCACAAAAGACTGCTTTTTTTTAAATCGAAATTTGATAACAACGAAAATATTGGTGCTTTGGAAATTGCAGAGATAGAAAGATTTGGAAAGCTATTGCTGAAATAATTTTCATTACGGTGAGTCACCCCAAAAGGGTGGCTCACCGCATAGGGGTGTCTCACCGCATAGGGGCTCAACTAAATAGAACCGGTGGTAAAAAAGCTAACCTGTTTTAAACCGGGTGAGCCACCCTTGAAGGGGTGACTCACCCTATATCAAATTTGGAGAGCTACTGCTGAAATGATCTTATTGCTTCATAAACACCTGCGCTGCTGCATCATTTTTCAAAAAGATGACAATCCCTATATCTTTCAGGTAAACCATTTTACGTGATTCTCCCTTTACATTTAACCCATCTTCAACAGGCGATACAGCAGTGAAATTTCCGTTACCATTACCTTTTAAAAGCAATGCCGATGTTGCATCATACACACCGGTCATCACAGCCGCATCGTTGTTGTTACCACAAACTAAAATATCTTTTATACCGTCTCCATCCAGATCATCAATAACCATATCATTAATGGTAGAGAGCTGGGCTTTTTCAGGAAAAGGAATAAAACGGAAACTATTGTTGCCTTCATTCATCAATACACCCGATTCAAAAAAATTGGTTTTAAAAATTTCCATGTTGTTTTTTTCGGCTGCTGTCAGAATTTCGTCCATTGTTTTACCGGAATAATCCCTGTAGCGTACAAACTTTTTACGCATGGATGGAACCTGGTCAATCAATTGATCCCGGCTGTAAAGCGGATAACATTTACCCCATTGGTAAAAACCGAGTATCGCATCATAGCTTCCGTTGCCGTCAAAATCTTTTGCATAAATGGTACATGGCTCGTTGATGTTTCCTTTTATGTTTGAATTTAAGCCACGGTTGCCAACCACAAAATCCATGCGGCCATCCTTGTCAATATCTTCTGCCTTCATATTATACCACCAGCCGCTTAATGCATCCATGCTTATAACAGTATCTTTTTTTGATGGCAATGTTATATGAACCGTATTTTGTTTTTTTACAAAACGTCCGTTTTCATTTCCAAATATTTCCAAAGGCATCCATTCACCACTAATTGATAATTCATTTTTACCATCCCCATCCATATCTGCCCAAACAGCCTGATTAACTATGCCGGGGTTAAGTAGCGCTGCTGCAACCTGATTGGTTACATCTGTAAAAACGCCTTTATTATTCTGCAGCAGCATACTTCTTTCGGGCTTAGGAAATTTACCTGGTAAAACATGTCCACCAATAAAAAGGTCTACATCTCCATCCGCATCATAATCAAGTGCAGTAACACAGGATCCGTTAAAACCTTCTGTTGGTATAGCATTGGAAGCGGCCGTAAAATTTCCCTTGCCGTCATTTTTATACAAACGGTCCTGGTATAATTTATCTCCGGGTGCAAATTCGGCGCCACCACTTACTACATACAGATCCATATCGCCGTCTCCATCTGCATCAAAGAAAACAGCACCCATATCCTCCTTTTTTTTATCAGCCGCAAATGCTGCCTGTTTTTTTTCAGTAAAACTGCCATTCGCATTCTGTATCATTAACTTTGCCTCAAAACCGGCAGCGCCACCAATAAATATATCTTCCAGTTTATCTCCATTTACATCAGCCTTGGCATAATAGGGCCCTTTGCGGCTGCACCGGTAAGGTATCAGCGGTTCTCTTTTAAAGTCAATAAAATCGTTTTCTGTTTGTGTGTATTTTAATTTTCCTCCGGATGTAATATCCTTAAAAATATTTTTTGTTTTTGCAACCGGCGGGCTGTTGTCGGCTACTGCATTTGATTCGTACAGGGTAAGCACCTGGTCTGCCTGCACATTTTCAAGCACAATTTTCTTTTGATTGGGGAATGTGATCTCAGCTTTGGTTATCGTGCTTTCATTTCCTGTTCCAAAATGAAGTACATGCTCCATGGTGGATAAAAAACCACGCTGCGGATGGTAATGCTGCAATTGAATCTGCCCTTTGGCGTTGGTAAGTTTTACCGATGCGCCGTAAATTTCTTCGGTTGATCCCGGGCTTTTGTAAAAACGAAATCTTACAAAATGAGAAGCAGGATTTAGCTCCCGGATATTATTCTTTAAAACAAAAGCAATGCCATCCACATTATTTACAACCAGGTCCAGGTCGCCATCGTTATCAAGGTCGGCATAAGCTGCGCCACTTGAAAAAGAAACGGGCTCATCGCTCCAGGTATCTTTGTAATTATCAAACTTTAAACTGCCGTTATTATGGTAAAAATAATTTTTAACCGGTACCTGCGGCATACTTTGTAACCAGGTATTCAGGTCAACAGATTTGCCCTGGTTCATGCTTTTAATAATTGAATCGAGCACAAAAACTTTATAATCCCAATCAGTCATATCTCTTTTTAAACCATTGGTAACATACATATCCTTCCAGCCATCATTATCAAAATCAGCAATAAGCGGGGCCCAGCTCCATTCGGTTTCGGCAACGCCGGCATAATTGGCTATTTCGCTAAAACTACCGTTGCCATTGTTTAGTTGCAGGCTGTTGTGAGGGTACTGGTAATACAAACCGTACTGAAGCATAAGGTTAAACTTATCGTAGTTTTGATTTACCGCAAAAAGTTGTTTTTGCCTTACCGGATTTTCAACAGCCATATCCACTACAAAAATATCCTCCAGACCGTCGTTATTAAAATCGCTTATTTCAGATCCCATGGATGAGAAACTTACGTGGCCAATGTAGGAAGTAAGTTTATCGGTAAAAGTTCCGTTGCCATTATTGATGTACAGATAATCCGGTTTGTTAAAATCGTTGGCAACATAAATATCGGGCCAGCCATCCCTATTAATATCAGCAATAGATGCACTTAAACCAAAAGCATGATTAAGAAGTCCTGCTTTTTTGGTAACATCAATAAATTTACCACTCCTGTTTTCAAACAACCGGTCGCTTACATACACGGTATTTGTATCTGCCGCATAAACCGCTTTCCCATTTACCATTGTGGCCGGTATTGTCATTGACTTGCTGAAATCAATCGGGTGGTCTACAAAATAAACATCCTTATCTCCATCCTTATCATAATCAAAAAAATAGGCCTGCATGGTATAGCTCGATTCTTCAAGCCCATACCCGGCAGCCCTATTGGTAAACGTGTTGTTTTTATTATTAATGTAGAGAATTTTTTTGCGCAGGTTTGGATCTTTGTATCCCGATTTGCAAATGAAGATATCCTGGTATCCGTCGTTGTTGATATCAACCATGGTTACACCGGTCTTAATACCATCGCCGCCGTTAACTCCCGCACTTTCTGTTATGTCTTCAAATTTAAAATTGCCTTTGTTTAAATACAGTTTATTACTGCCCAAAGTTGAATTGAAGTAGATATCCGGTAAACCATCATTATTAATATCTGCAATACTAACCCCGGTGCCATTATACAGGCTTTCATACGTATACAAAAACATTTCGGCCGTTTCATTAATAGTGTTTGTAAAATTTATTCCCGTTTCGCCTGCAGGTAAAGTGCTGAAAATTTTTACCGCATTTTGCTGTTGCGTAAACGCGGTAACAGGAATTATTACTATTAACAGGATTGTAAATAAGTAATATTTTAAAATTGGCATGTCGTGTTTATTTAATTGCTGCAGGGTATAGGGTCAGTAGTACGTTTTTTCCAACTTCTTTACCTTGTGTAATGCTGATACGTGCCGTTTCAGGGTAATGAATTCCGCCGTAAACCCTGCTCCAGCTTACTTCTTCAGATGCCTGGTAAAACGATTTGAAATGACGGGTATCATTTCCAAAAGGGATTTCGGTCTGGTCTGTAAATTCGTAATTATCACCAAATAAAGCGGTAAGCACGGTGGCCGCAGCATTTGAAATAACGGCATGCCCGCTTGTAAATTCAGGAAACGGTGGTGTTTGAATATAGGGCTGCCAGTTTTTATCAACACGGTCGTTTATTACAGTAATAGGCCTGATAAGATCGCTTTTGAATTTTTCATCCCAGCAGGAAATAAACCCATCAATCAAAGCGATAGATGTGAGTGTGTATGCAAGCGAAGAGCGGCTGACTGTTTCGTTTTTTTCTTCACAGGCTTGTTTGGTTATCATTAACCAGTGCCCACCCGGCGAAATTTTATGAATAAAATAATTAAGATGCCCCAGGTTTACAGATACATTTGGATTATCGTCCCAATATTTTGCGGTCGCTTTTTGTACCGTATCCAGTTTAATCCCAATGTTATAAACCTCCATCATTGTTTTATAAAAAGGAGAATTTTTTTTAAGGCTGAAGACTAGTTTTTTCTTCGGCGAAAACTGAGATGCGGTAGTTAAAGTAAATGGCCTGATGGTTCTCCAGTGCGGTTCAATAGCCTGTGCATAATCGGCTGGTGTTGGTTGCCAGGTGCCTTGGGTTTTTGATAATGTAAATCGTGGTAAACCACGTGATTGATTATAATTGTCTTTTGCCAGCCAGGCCAAAATACTATCGGCAACCTGGTGCCCATACAGTATGGAATTTTTTGCAATAACGCTGTCGTTGGTCTTTAAAATAGAATCTGTAAATGCGTTACGCCAATCTTCAATTTTATACTCGGAGCCAACCAGTTTTTGTGCTACATAAGAAAAGGAGATGCAGGCTGCAATAAAATTATCTGTTTTACCAGGCCCGGCGGCGGGTACATTAACAGGCACCATAAATTTAGTTGCGATAGTTGGTAAAGTAAAATCATCTTGACGTATGCACTCGTAAAAGGCAATATTGGGGTAAGCGTAAATACGGCTGGCAACAGGTGGTGTAAAAAAATCTTCCATCACGGTGTTAATCAGAAGCGAATTAAGCTGGTGAAGCACCGCTGCTTTATCCTGCGCTTTTAAGCTTGTTGGAATTAATGCTGACATTAATACGTAAAAGATGATTTTCTTAAGGCGTAGCCGTTTAGTCATTTTATTGAGATTTGGAAAGAAATCTCGTCAAATTTAAAAAGAATTAGCCGTCTTATTCAACTTATAAATGTTAAGCAAGTTAAAAACAGCACATAATTGCAGCTTATGATTAAAGTTTTGCCAGCAAAGCAGCGTCTTTTTTTAGCTGCCTGTCAAAAACAAAAGTGCCTAAAGGTATAAATGCGGCTACAAAAGCCTTGATGAGCCAGATTAAATTTTTATTTAAAGCCACCATCACTTCAAAAGCAAAATAAATAAAAATAACAAAAAGGGCTCCGTGAATCCAGCCCATAACTTTTACAGCTTCCGGTATGTTTGCCAGGTATTTCAGGGGCATGGCTATCAGTAGTAAAACTAAAAATGAAATGCCTTCTGCCATGCCAACCATTCTAAAACGGTGCAATAATTTTTGTTTGTTTGTTTTTTCCATCTTTGCATTTCTCCCTCTTCAGGGGGCCGGGGGGTGTTTAATAATTTACAACCTGCTCTACTATACTTTCCGGCACATCACGCCATTCGTATTGCTGGTTTCTTAATTGTGGTTCAAAGCCAGCTTCTTTAATTGCTTCCTGTATGGTTGTGCTGGTAAAACGGTGCGGTGCACCGGCAGCGCTCACTACATTTTCTTCAATCATGATGCTGCCAAAATCGTTGGCACCGGCGTTTAAACAGATTTGTGCTACGTGTTTACCAACCGTTAACCAGCTTGCCTGTATGTTTAAAACGTTTGGCAACATAATTCTGCTCATGGCAATCATGCGTATATATTCTTCGGCAGTTGTTAAATTATGCACACCGCGTATTTTTGCCAAAAGCGTATCCACATCCTGAAACGTCCATGGAATAAATGCCAGAAAACCCTTGGCATCAGACGGTTTGCGGCTTTGCACTTCTCTTATCTTTACCAAATGCTCAAAGCGTTCCTGCAATGTTTCAACATGGCCAAACATCATGGTGGCCGATGTAGTAATGTTCAGCTTATGTGCTTCATGCATAATATCAAGCCATTCCTGTGCACCACATTTTCCCTTGCTTATCAGGCGCCTTACCCGGTCGGTTAAAATTTCGGCTCCTGCACCGGGCAGGCTATCCATACCTGCTTCTTTTAAAGCCATCAGCACTTCACGGTGTGTGCTTTTTTCAAGTTTGGTGATGTGGGCAACTTCGGGCGGTCCCAGTGTGTGCAGTTTAATATTTGGGTAAAGCGATTTAAGCTCTTTAAAAAGATTTACATAAAAACTTAAACCAAGTTCGGGATGATGACCCCCTTGTAATAAAAGCTGATCGCCGCCAAATTTTATGGTTTCTTCTATCTTTGTTTTATAAGTTTCAATATCGGTAATATAGGCTTCTGCGTGGCCGGGTATTCGGTAAAAATTACAGAATTTGCAATTGGCTATGCACACATTGGTGGTGTTTACATTCCGGTCTATCTGCCAGGTAACTTTACCATGTGGCACCTGCTTTTTTCTCAACTCATCGGCAACAAACATTAATTCGGTTAAAGCAGCATTTTCAAAAAGAAACATGCCTTCTTCTACAGTAAGAAACTCAAATCTGAGCGCTTTTTGATACAGGTCATTTAATTCCATACATGCGTCTTTGTGTAATAAACAACAAAAATACATCCAATAGGTTGTAAATTCGGATAGAAGATTACATGCAAAAACTTTATTACACTATATTAAGCTTATTTGTACTTGTAAATTTGCATGCACAGGAAATATTGCCCCAAAAGGAAGCAAAATTCATCACCCGTTTTCCTTTTAAACAATTCAGCGGGGGCGTAATGGTACTGCAGGCCCAATTTGGTAATATAAAAGATACTTTAAATTTTATTTTAGACAGCGGAAGCGGTGGCATTTCGCTGGATTCATCTACCTGTGCCGAATTTAATATTCCTCTAAGGCCTAGCGATACCAGCATTACCGGCATAGGCGGTGTACGTAAGGTTTCTTTTGCTTTTGATCAAAGCCTGAGCCTGCCGGGACTTAAAATGGATCATCTTAATTTTCACGTAAATAACTATGAAGTATTAACCAGTGTTTATGGCGAAAAAGTAGATGGTATAATTGGGTATAGTTTTTTCAGCCGCTACATTGTAAGCATAAACTTCGACAGCAGCATGATTGAAGTATACAGCCCTGGAAAATTTGAATATCCAAAAGGAGGAACCAGCCTGCATCCGGCATTTACCAACTTACCTATTCAATGGCTCGACATAAAAGACAGAAAAAAACTTGGCTTTAATTTTTATTTTGATACCGGTGCCGGCCTTTGCCTGCTGCTTAGTGAAAAATTTGCAAAAGACAGTGGAATATTATTGGGAAGACGAAGGCCGGTTGTTACGCAAGCGGAAGGAATGGGCGGAAAACTTCAAATGAGACTTACTGTTATTAAAGAAGTGAAAGTGGGCCCTTATAGATTTAAATCTGTGCCGACCTATTTGTATAAAGATGATTACAATGTTACAGCCTATCCCTTTACCGGCGGGCTTTTGGGCAACGATTTGTTACGCAGGTTCAACATGATATTCAATTATCCCAACCGTGAAATTCATTTACTGCCTAACAGCCATTTTAATGAAGAATTTGATTATGCTTATACAGGCTTGGGTATTTATTTCGTAAACGGTAAAATAATGGTTGAAGATGTAATAAAAGGTTCGCCGGCAGATAAGGCGAATTTTAAAGTAAATGATCAAATACTAGCGGTAAATAAAAACTTTACGCTTAATATGCAGGTATATAAAGCCATTTTACAAAAGCCATACGAAGCTGTTAGCGTTTTAATAAGGCGTGATAGTATTTTAAAAGAACTTACTATAAACACAATAAGCATCCGTTAACCTTGCTGCAGCTTTTACAACGTACAATGTAGCTCATGTAATGAGCGAAGTAATAACGATGTGACTTTGTAATCAGTCCAATCGGTACATGCCTACCGCAGGAAGGTTTACCAAAAGCCAGCCGAACCTAAGCCTGGATTGAATTTCAGCCTGGCTACATTGGCCCAAAATGAAATTCAGTTTGGTATAATATTCTCCTCCGTACATTTGCACATGATTCAGTTTGAAAAGTTTGAAATAGCCAATGGCTTAAAAGTATTGGTTCATCAGGATGTGAGTACGCCCATGGCAGTGGTAAATGTTTTGTATGATGTTGGTGCCAGGGATGAAGACCCCGCTAAAACCGGCTTTGCTCATTTGTTTGAACACCTGATGTTTGGTGGCAGTATTAATATTCCTACCTACGATGAGCCATTACAGTTGGCCGGGGGCGATAATAATGCCTTTACCACAAACGATCTCACCAATTATTATTGCCAGTTACCTGCAGAAAATTTGGAAACTGCTTTTTGGCTGGAGAGTGACCGTATGTTATCGCTTGCCTTCAGCAAAAAAAGCCTGGAAGTACAGCGCAAAGTAGTTTGCGAAGAGTTTAAAGAACATTATATAAACAAACCTTATGGAGATGTGTGGCACAAGATGAGGCAACTTACGTACACGGTTCATCCCTATAAATGGATGACGATTGGCGCTGAGCTAAGCCACATAGAAAAAGCAACGCTGGATGATGTAAAAAGTTTTTTTAATAAACACTATAATCCCTGCAATGCTATTTTAGTTGTGGCTGGCAATGTAACTTTGGATGAAGTGAAACGGCTTACCGAAAAATGGTTTGCGCCAATACCTGCCGGCGAAAAATATGTACGCAACCTGCCGGTGGAACCCAAACAAACTGCAGCCCGTTCAAACACAGTTAAAGCCAGCGTACCGCTGGATGCTTTATATAAATGCTGGCATATTTATCCACGAACCGATATGCGGTATTACACAGCCGATTTGATTACTGAAATTTTAAGCGGTGGTGGTTCATCACGCTTGTTTCAGGCGCTGGTAAAAGAAAAACAATTATTCAGCAATATTGAGTGCTATCATTTAGGAAGTACCGATGCCGGCCTGTTAACCATTGAAGGCAAATTAGTAAAAGGGGTAAAAATGGAAGATGCTGAAGCGGCCATTAATAAAGAGTTGATAAAATTACAGCAGGACGGCATCAGCCAGCGTGAACTGGATAAAGTGAAAAACAAAACCGAGAGCATGATGGCTTTTGAAGATATGACCATTACCAACCGTGCCGCCAGCCTGGCTATGTACGAGCTGATGGGTGATGCTGATTTAATTAATAAGGAACTGGATAGATACCGTGCCGTTACGGCAGAGGAAATCAAGAACGAAAGCAAAATAATTTTTGACGAGAAGAATTCTAATACGTTATATTACTATTCCAATAACTGATAATTTAATGAACCGCAAAACAGCCCCACACATAAAAGATGCCATTGAATTTAACCTGCAGCTTAAGCCTTATCAAAAATATACATTAGTTAACGGCGTACCTGTTTATGCCATTGATGCCGGCGCACAGGAAGTTATACAGATAGAACTGCTGTTTTACGCAGGCAACTGGTTTGAGCAGCAAAAATCTGTTGCAGCAGCTACCAATTATTTATTAAAGAACGGCACATCCACAAAATCTGCTTTTGAAATAAATGAAGTGTTTGAATATTATGGTGCGTATTGCAACCGCTCATGCTTTAATGAAACTGCAGTAGTTTCTCTTTCTTCTTTAAGTAAACAGTTACCGGTAATATTGCCGGTAGTAAGGGATATGATAACCGATGCAGTTTTTAGTGAAGCAGAGCTTGATATCTACAAACAAAACTCCAAACAGCGCATTAAGGTTAATTTACAAAAATGCGATTTTGTGGCAACCCGTTTAATTGATACTTACGTTTTTGGAGAACAACATCCTTACGGTAAGTACACTACCCCCGAAGACCTGGATGCATTAAACAGCCAACAGCTTAAAGACTTTTTCAATCAATATTATTTGAATGGCCAGTGTGTAATTTTTGTAAGTGGAAAATTGCCGGCTGATATTGAACAGCAATTGAACAGTGCCTTCGGCGACCTGAGTTTAAAACCTTTCAATAACCAGCTTTCAACAATAGTACAATCGCCGGCTGCGCAAAAAAAACACCGCATACAAAATGATGCTGAAGGTGTGCAAGGGGCCATCCGTATTGCAAGGCCTTTCCTAAACCGCCACCACCCCGACTTTATGAAAGTTTCGGTTTTGAATACTGTATTTGGTGGCTTCTTTGGTTCCAGATTAATGAGTAATATACGTGAGGATAAAGGGTATACCTACGGCATACACAGCTATGTGCAGAATCATATACACAACTCAGCATGGATGATAAGCACCGAAGCCGGTAAAGATGTTTGCGAAGCAACCATTGAAGAAATTTATAAAGAAATGAAATTGCTACGTGAAGATCTGGTTGATGAAGAAGAACTGTTGCTGGTACGTAATTATTTGATAGGAACAATTTTGGGCGATCTGGATGGCCCTTTCCAGATTATGGGCCGCTGGAAGAATCTGATACTGAATAACCTTGATGGTGATTATTTTTACCGGTCCATAGAAACCATAAAGACCATTTCGGCAGAAGATCTGCGTGACCTGGCAAAAAAATATTTAAATCCTGAAGATTTTTACGAATTAGTTGTAATTTGATGCTATGCAAAAATGGTTTTTTAAAGTATTAGTTTGTTCGGTAAATGTTTTTATACTGGCGTACATCTTGCCGGGCATTCACATAGTCGACTTTTTTACGGCTATTATAGTAGCGGCCGTTTTATCGTTACTGGATGCTGTAGTAAAACCCTTACTTATCATTCTTACGCTGCCTGCAACTATTTTAACACTGGGGCTCTTTCTTTTTGTAATTAATGCAGGCATTATTTTACTCGATGATTATTTTGTGCATGGTTTTGAAGTTCAAAGTTTCTGGCACGCTTTGTTATTTGGCGCCCTGCTATCCTTCTTTAATTCTTTGGTACATAAAAGGGCTTTTCCGGACGAGAAGAAGAATGTAAACCAGGGGCAATAAAAAAGAGCACGGATTTATTTTCCGTACTCAATGTTTTAGTTTTCAGGGAATTTTTTCATTATTCAATCTTCATATTATAACGCTTAGCCTGCTCTTTAATAATTTTTTCTACTTCAGTTTCTAGTGTATTTTCTTGTTTGGTATTCGCTATTTTCTTTCTTTCCTCAGCAATGTATGCATCACGTTTGGCAGTAAGGTCATTAATTTGCTGATTTACTAAAGAACGCTGTTTAGTTTTTTCTTCAACTATTATTTTTATTTCTTCCTTCGATTTGTTTTTTAAACTATCGGGCAGCGTATTCCTGTCAGCAATAGCCTCATCCAGTCTTCCTTTGGCTTTCGCATCAACTAAATCCCACGAAGAATTATCATACACTTTGCTGTTTGATTTTGTTTTTATACGGGCAATCTGTTGTTTTTTGCTTGCCTGGGCATTTGCTACATCCATCTTTTCCTGTTTTGCTGCATAAGATGCACCAGCATATCCATAGCTTACATAAGTAGTGTTTAAGTTTCCATTCATTGTAATTAGCAAGCTGTCGTAAGGTGTTGGTATTTCTTCTTCCTTTGCATTTTGATTAATGCTGGTAAAACTTCCATTGCCACATTCGCCTGCTAAGTTCCAATGCTCACGTATGCCCTGCATTTTATCGCCACAATAAATGGTGTTTACAATTACGCCTTTGTTTTTTGCTTCCGTGCAGGCTTTTGTATAATGCAGGCTGCCCTGTAAAAAATCTTCGTTACCGGCAATAAAAATCACTTTGTAGTTTTCGGGTGCTGCATCCCATTGCAACTGCTGCAGCGATGTATAAATAACCTGTCCGCAATATTCATCGCCACCATTGGTTTTTAAACTGAATAAATTTTCTGATAATGAATCCATATCGCTTATAAAACCATTGATCTGTTTTACATATCCTGCTTTTACATCGTTGTTCGATCTTCCATATTCGTAAAGTGAAATTTCAATTTTTGGAGAAACATTTCCATCACATGTAGCCTTGCCCAATGTGTTAACCATATTCCACAGTTGTGCTTTGGCTTGCTCAATCAGTCCATCCATGCTGCCACTAACATCTAGTAAAATAGCAACCTGTATTTTAGGGTTTGCAACATTGCTTTTTTTCTTTTGGGGAGAAGAAGGATTAACAAAGGAGCTGAAAACAAATGCAGTAAAAAGCACCAGCGCAGATATGGGTAAAATAGTTTTTAGTTTCATGATGTTTAGTTTTAGTGATTTGGTTATGGCTTAATTAATAGTTTACAGCTAAGATGCAGACTTATGTTGCTATGCACAAATATCAACTGTTAAAGAAAAATCAAAGAAATGGTCCACCAACTCAAAAGGCATTTTCACACAGTTGTATTGCAATACCCCGATTTTTTTATTAATTATTCTTTTCTGTGTTTTTGTACCCCTGTGGCAAATTCAATTACTTTTGTAAATCCAAATTACACGTATGCAATTCAATAGAAAAGAATTAACCGATAACGAACTTGTTTCTATATACAAAAGTATTTTACTGCCCCGCATGATTGAGGAAAAAATGCTGGTACTGCTTCGCCAGGGCAAAATAAGCAAATGGTTCAGTGGTATTGGCCAGGAAGCGATTTCTGTTGGTGCAACCTTGGCCATGCAGGAGGACGAATGGATTATGCCCCTGCATCGCAACCTCGGCGTATTTACAAGCCGTAAAATGCCCTTGAGTAAATTGTTTATGCAATGGCAGGGTAATAAAGAAGGATACAGTAAAGGAAGAGAACGGAGTTTTCATTTTGGCACAAAAGAACATCATATCTGTGGCATGATATCGCATCTGGGCCCGCAGATGGCCATTGCAGATGGTGTAGCACTGGCTTATAAATTACGGGGCGATGAAAAAGCATCACTTGCTTTTACCGGCGACGGCGGCACCAGCGAAGGCGATTTTCATGAAGCATTGAATATTGCAGCGGTGTGGGATTTGCCCGTAATCTTTATAATTGAAAATAACGGTTACGGTTTAAGTACACCAACGAGCGAACAGTATCGTTGTAAAAATTTAGTAGACAAAGCCATTGGTTATGGTATTGAAGGAATACAGATTGACGGTAACAACATTTTATCGGTTTACGATACCATTAAAGGCGTTCGTGATTACTGCATCAAAAATCAAAAGCCCTATTTAATTGAGTGCATGACTTTTCGCATGCGGGGACACGAAGAAGCCAGCGGTGTAAAATATGTGCCACCCGAAATGTTTGAGCAATGGGCAAAAAAAGATCCGGTAAGTAATTATGAACAGTACCTTATTACCGAAAATGTTTTAACTGCTTCGCAGATTGAAACAATTAAAGCAGAAACAAAAGCGCATATTGAAACAGAATTAAAAATTGGTTCGCAGGCAAAACCAATGAAAGTGAATACAGCGGAGGAGGTAATGGATGTGTATGCACCGTCAATAGTAAGTGGTGAGATATCGGTAAAGCAGTATGCAGAAGTAGCAAACGAACAACGAACAACGAAAAACGAACAACGTTTTATTGATGGCATCAAACAAGCCCTTCATCAAAGCATGGTCAGGCATCCCAACCTCATCATCATGGGTCAGGATATTGCAGAGTATGGCGGTGCTTTTAAAATTACCGAGGGCTTTGTAGAAGAATTTGGCAAGGCCAGAATACGCAACACACCCATTTGCGAAAGCGCTGTTGTGGGTGCAGCACTGGGTTTAAGTTTAGAAGGTTATAAAGCCATCATGGAAATGCAGTTTGCCGATTTTG
>Ga0209181_10001818_pt1 | contig 36046 bp, 24 predicted proteins | sample MAT05_FD_187208 | JGI IMG/M metagenome (GOLD analysis project Ga0209181, IMG submission 187208) | Freshwater microbial communities from Lake Fryxell liftoff mats and glacier meltwater in Antarctica - MAT-05 (SPAdes) (version 2) | ecosystem: Environmental > Aquatic > Freshwater > Ice > Liftoff... | reverse complement strand
GAACATCCCAGAGTAGGCTGGGGTATACACTTTTGAGATACCTGGGTGTTTTTACAAAATACATTAAGGCAAAGTTACTTAATTGACAAAAAAATGTGCAAATAGTTTAACCCAAATTAATCAATCGACATAAAATACTCACCCAAACGTTTGATTTGGCCGAGTTTAACCTAATTAGCAAACAATTGGAAAAGAGTATGTTATTGGCAGGAAACATTAGGTTTTACTGCAAAATGCAAGGTGTTATCACTTCCATTGCTTAATCTGATTTTAATAAACAATCTGTAATGCTAATTTTGGGAATAATAAAAGCGCATTAAATGAGGCATATATTAGCTGAATTTGCTGACTGCAATTAACTTTGCAATTCACAGAGCAATAAAATGGAACAACAAGTTAGATTACGATATGCGCCAAGTCCAACAGGAGCGCAGCATCTTGGTGGTATCAGAACGGCACTTTATAATTTTTTATTTGTCAAAAAACTTGGCGGCAAACTTATTTTGCGTATCGAGGATACAGACCAAGCGCGATATGTTCCTGGTGCTGAAGCGTATGTAATAAACAGTTGTGAATGGGCTGGTATAACATTCGACGAAGGTGTTCATATTGGTGGCCCGTATGCGCCATACCGCCAAAGCGAGCGAAAAGATTTATATAGAAAATTTGCTGATGAATTAATTGAAAAAGGGCATGCTTATTACGCATTTGACACACCTGAACAATTGGAAGAGATGCGCAATCGCATGATGGCGCAAGGAAATCCATCACCAGCATATGATCATATTACGAGGCAATACATGCAGAATTCAGTTGCTTTGTCGAAAGACGAGGTGGATTTGCGTCTTCGAAACGGAGATCCTTACGTTATCAGAATTAAAATGCCGCGCAATGAGGAAATTAAATTTCACGACTTAATTAGAGGTTGGGTAACATTTAATTCATCGCAACTTGATGATAAAGTATTATTTAAAAGTGATGGAATGCCTACCTATCATCTTGCCAATGTGGTAGATGATTATTTAATGAAAATAACACATGTTGTTCGTGGTGAGGAATGGTTGCCAAGCGCACCAACTCATGTTATGACTTATAAGATGTTTGGGTGGGAAGATGTAATGCCGTCGTTTGCGCATTTACCATTGATTTTAAAGCCTGAAGGCAATGGCAAATTAAGCAAACGCGATGGAGATAAATATGGATTTCCGCTTTATGCGTTAGACTGGAAGGAACAAAATATTTCAGGATTAAAAGAAAAGGGATTTTTACCTGAAGCATTTATTAATTTTATTGCGTTTTTAGGATGGAATCCAGGTACAGAGCAAGAGGTGTTTAGTAAAGAAGAATTGATTCAAGCCTTTAGTTTTGAGCGTATTGGAAAGTCGGGTGCTCGATTTGACCCTGAAAAAGCAAAGTGGTTCAATCAGCAACATATTAAATTAAAGACGGGTGAAGAACTTGCAAGTTTGTTGATACCATATCTAGAACAAAAAAATATTACTTTTGAGCAGGATTACTTAATAAAGGTTTGCAATGTTATGAAAGAACGAGCAGTATTCATTCCAGATTTATACGAAGCTGGAACCTACTTTTTTCAAGATATTGAATCTTATGATGAGGAAATTATCAGCAAGAAATGGAAAGTTGAAAAACGAGAAATCTTTGTAAATTTGATTAATAAAATTGAATCAATTACTAATTTTACAGAATCAGAAATAGAAGCAACCGTTAAATTATATATGAAGGATAATAATATAGGAATGGGGGAAATTATGCCGCTACTGCGTTTAGCATTGGCCGGAGGTTTACAAGGGCCACCTGTTTTTGCTACTATGGACGTATTAGGAAAAAATATTTCTGTTGCCCGTTTGCATAAATCAATTAAAATTTTTGATACCTTTCACTGAAATTCAGAATAAACTATATGCCAAAGAAGAAACCGTTGGAAGGTAAACCGGAAGTCCACAAAGATTTAGATGGCTTCGAAATGAATATTAATGAGTTTGGAGAGATAACTACTAACACAGATATCGACAAACTCAATAAGTTTTTAAATACTAATGTTGATGACAAGAAATTTAAAGGCTTAGTTGACTTGCCATATGCAAACATTGATGAAGAAGATGATGATGATGACGAGGATGATGTTGGTAAAGATGAAAAGGATGACTTAAATGAAATTGCCGATGAGTTCGAAGAATTCAGACAGTTTAATGATAAAGACTTTAAGGATGAATTTGATTTCGACGAAAAGGATGAAAAAGGCGATTTTGAAGACGATGAAACTACAAAGCATATTTACGAAGACCTTGAGGATGAGGATGATAAGAAAAAGATTGACGACGATGATGATGATTTTGATGAAGAAGAATTTTCAGATGACATGGCCGACGACTTCAGTGAAGAGGACAATTACAATTTTGGTGAGGGCGATTTTGACGACAAATATTAAAATTTGACCAAAACAGTGTTTCTTAATATTACGACGCCGCTAAAAACGGCGTCTTTTTTTTGTTAGAAGTTCAAATAGAAATCGCCTGTAAGTTTTTTATAGGCTTGCGTGTAATTATTTGTTTCATCAGCAATATACAACTCAGTTACTTCCAATTCCTGTTTTGTGTTTCCAAAAACCAACAACCTTCGTTTTGCTGTCAATCCTATTTTAGTAAAAATTGTAGTTTGCCGTATACAATACAACCCTTTTTTCGTGGCCAAATCCGTAAAAATTTTCGCCTCATGAATGGGCAATATTAAAACTAATTGTCCATTGGAGGCCAATTGTTTCATCGCGGTATTTACTAATAATTCGTATGGCAAAGTAGCTGCATCTCTTGCCTTTTTGCGCGATGCATCATCCACATGCCAGCCTTTACTAAAATAAGGCGGATTACAGATAATAATATCATAAAGCTTATTGGCACTTATAATCCATTCGTTTAAGTCAGCATGTATTAAGGTTATCCTGCTTGCCCATCTAGCATTTTTTACATTTTCTGCAGCTTGTTTAAATGCATTTTCGTCAATTTCAATTGCATCTATTACGGCGTTTTCAAACTTTTGTGCCATCATTAAAGCAATTAAACCGGTTCCAGTTCCGATGTCGAGGATACGTGGTGCAGTTAAATGCGAGTTTGCCCACGCGCCAAGTAAAACACCATCAGTGCCAACCTTCATAGCCGTTTTGTCCTGATGAATAGAAAATTGTTTAAAATGAAAAACTGACATCTGCCTACAAAACTGAAAAAAATGTGTGACAAATAATGCTTTGAGCGTAAGTTTAATCTCTATCTTTTAAACATTAATAAAAAAATTGAGCAACTATAATAAAACCCAGAATAAGCAATCGAATTCATAACATTTTACATTTTGTAATAAAATCAACTATTTCAAGTAAATAACATGCGTTTTTCAAATTGTTTGCTATTCAGGTTAAAACCACATTTAGCAATGGAAGTTCTATCAGCTTGAAAAAAATCGAATATTTCAAGCCAATAACTGGTCCTTTCAAATTGATTGTTACCCAGCTCAAACTCAACAAAATGAATAGTTTGTTTGATTTGCTAATGTCTATTTATTAATTTGGGATAAATAAACTACCTAATAAAAAAAACCGCATTTTTGATTGATGCGGTTTTTTTATTGATTAATTGGAAACCATTAGTTTCTCAATATAAGTTTCATCACCACCAGTTACCCGCACAAAATAATTACCTGCTGCGAGTTGACTAACATTTAAGTTGATAGGGATATTTTTATTAATTGCCAAGTGTTTAACTGCAACAATTTCTCCCTTTAAATTAATTATTTCAATTGTTGCATCAGGAATAAATGCATTAAGTTTAATTTTTGCAAATTCTTTTGCTGGGTTTGGATAAAGCTGCATGGCTGAATTATCGGTAATTTCGTTTACACCAATAGTTGGCTCCTCTTCATATAATTTAAATTCCCATGCACCACGTCCGTATGTGCCATATCGAACCGCTTTAATTTCTGATACATAATCTACACTCCAATATGTTTGCAATGGCGCATCGGTGCCTGCGAGGTCGTACCATTTATTTTCGGCTTTAACATATACATAAGGAGCTACTTCGGTTGCCGCAAATAATAAACTATCGTTATCGGTAATTGCTAAATCGTAAACTAATGTAGATGGCAATCCATCTGTTAAACCAGTAAACGAATCGCCATTATCTTCTGTAACATAAACTGCGGGATTGTCGTAACCACTTCCACCAATATATACTACGCCTAAAGTAGTTTTTGAAGGTTCAATACTTGCACCATAAAAATAATGTGAACCAGGGCCGTCAAAACCAGAACTTAAGCTCCATGTTTCACCAGCATTAGTTGAAGTATAAAAATTTCCACCTGTGGTAAGTAGATACCAATAATTTGGATCAATAGGAGAATAATTAATTGCAGAAATTGAACCGCCTCCAGCAACGGAAAAGTTTTTTGTTTGCTTAACGCCATCAACGTAAGGGCCTGACTTTTCTACTCGCCACAAATAAGCCCCACCTGCATCGGAGCCACCTCCCCACCAAGCCACTTCATTATCCCAAGGGTCTTGCATAATTGGTGGCATCCATAAATGTCCATATCCAACAAAATCCCAAAAAAACAAATTTGCACCTGCTGCTGCATCATCAATATACATCGCGAAGCCAGGATAAATGCACCATAAATTATCGCCACCACTTCTGGTAACGAAATGTCCGTAATCGCCACTAATTAATTGGTCGAAATAATAATCACCATCAATGTCGTAAGCACTGCGTTGATATCCTTGATCTTGTGAGCCAGCAAAAATGATATCTGGCACAAATCGATAGGTATAAACATCGTAATATTGCGCATTACGCATGCCTTCAAATGTCATATTATTCCATGTTAATCCGGCATCTAGCGATTTGTATAAACCACCGTCTGTGCTAATTAATACCATTTCTTGCCCTGAGCCTGGATCGACAAATGTTCTTACAAATGGAATATCGGCATGCAGATTATTTTGCACATTATCATAATACTCCCACCAATAATTATTTCGTGTCCAAGTAATACCTCCATTAAAACTTCTGTGCGTATCTAAGCCGCCATAATATAAATAATCTTCCGTTTTTTGGGAACAGGAAAAACTATTCTTGCTGAAATTATACTCCTCTACCGAGCCAGTAAGCGACCACGTTAATCCTGCATCAGCAGATTTATATATATCGGTATTACCAGTTGCGTAATTATTATTGGCAACATATAATACAGTTGATGTAACACCTTCAAATCCACTTAGCATTACATCACCATTGTCGGTTATTGGCAAGGTTCCCAAATTGTTTAATGCACCAGTATCGTCGAATACACTTACATTATTATTCTCAACAAAATAACATACTGGCTCACCGCTATACGATGCCCACAAAACAAAATTATTCATTCCACCATAAGTTGGTATATCATAAGAAATTATTTTTTCGAACGAAACGCCTAAGTCACTTGATTTATAAATTGAAATGATATCCCACCAATTGGTATAATCCCACTCATAAGCTAAAACATACATAGTATGTTCAGCATCATTCAACATTTCGGCATCTGCAATATAACCCCAAGCTTCAACATTTTCTAAGCCTGTAGTTTCTGTCCAGTTCAGGCCTTCATCATCAGTATAAAAAATTCCTTGTAAGCCCCATTGCGAAGTTGCAACTACAATTCTATCTTCAATTTTTCTTAAAAAATGACTGCCTGTAATTTTAAAATTATCGTTTATCACATTCCAGTTTGTTCCATCGATGTCGCCTTTCCATAAATTTCCGCCATCGGTAAATGCGTAAATATTATCATTTTCATAATCTACTTCTGTTGCCCAAATTCTACCTGACGTATTAAAACTTCCCAATTCATCCCATTTGCCAACAACATTGCCATCAGCCAAAGTATCCCATTCGCCACCAGTAGTTCTGTATCCGTTTAATGAAGCGCGCTCTTTCATTAATTTATAGCGCAAATCAGCATCCATTTTTTTCCAATTAGTGCCTGGCGCCGAGCGGTGCATCGATTCGAAAAAAGCTTCTCGCTTTTCACTGTTTTCTTCACCTTCGGCTTGCATAGCAGTAACTTCGGTTGGTGCAGGCATGCTTTTGTGAAAATTGTTCTCATCTTTTTGCAAAATAAAAACAAAATACATGACAGCAAATGTGAGCAAAACAGTAACTGCAACAATTACAAGACCTATTTTTTTCTTCATGTTAAAAATGTTGAATAATTATAATAAACAAAAATTAAAAATTTACAGGGTTTAACAAAATACTATAGACAATAAAAATTCGAAATTGTTACTTAATTACTTCACTAATTACTGAACCAATACATCCATTTGGTTCCGAAATTTTTAACATCGCCGCAATAGTTGGTGCAATATCTGTTACTTTCACATTTCTATAAAGAGCGCCATGTGGTATTTTCCAACCATAAAAAACTAAAGGCACATGTGTATCATACGAAAAGTGTGAGCCATGCGTAGTTCCTGATGTGCGATATGCCTCGAACCAATATGGTTCATATAAAATTTGGATATCGCCACAACGTTTTGGATAAATACCATTTATTACAAGCTCTTTAATATTTTCGTTAATTGTTGAGCCAGCAAGCGCATCTATTTGCAATACATAGGCAACACCTTCCATTCTTAAAAGCGGCTCATACAGCATATCAAATATTTCTTTTTTTGTTTTCTTTTGAGCGATAAGCAAGCTGTCGTTGATATAAATTTGCTGATTGGCATAAGCTTTAATCCATTCACCTTCACCTAAGTTATTACGCATAATTTCTGTCATAGCTGCCGTCATTGCTGTTTCGGTGGTAGTACCTGCTGGAATTTTCAGCGATTCCATATATTCCGGTGTCGGAGAAACGCCATGATCTGCCGTTAAAAAAATCATGAAATTTCCTTTGCCAATTTTAGTGTCCAAATAAGTTAATAAATCGGCAATGTCTCTATCTAATCGCAAATAGGTATCCATAATTTCCATTGAATGCGGGCCATAAGCATGACCAACATAATCGGTAGATGAAAAACTCACGCATAAAAAATCGGTAATAGCATCTTTACCCAATTCTTCGTTAGCAATTGCTGCCTTTGCAAAGTTTGCGGTTAATGTATTGCCAAATGGTGTTCCTTTTATTTTTTCACTGTTGCCATTATATGGTAAATAATGCGGGAACTTAGGCGATTCTTCACCAATATAAACGGTTTCCCAACTAACGCTATCGGCAGTTGCATTTTTGTATGTTTCGGCAGGCAATAATAAATTCCAATTTTTATTCATCATTTTTTCGGCTTGTTTTTCAGCATTTAATGCATTAACCCAAGCTGGAAGTGTTGCCATATAAAAATCGCTTGTAACCCATGCGTTTGCGCTACCATCGTACCAATAAGCCGCATTTGCTGTATGGCCAGCGGGTAAAATTGCACCTCTGTCTTTAAGCGCCACACCAATAACTTTCGACGCTTGCTGATTGCTCATTTTCAACATATCGGTAATAGTTGTAGTGACCATATTTTTTGGCGACATTTGATTACCTGTAATTGCGCCAACCGGCTTTACACTTAAATCTTCAGTTACGTAAACATTCCTGCCAAGCACTTCACTATACCAATCGTTTGAAACTACACCGTTTATAGCGGGCACCGAACCAGTATATATACTTGCATGTCCGGGACCTGTATATGTTGGAATATAGCTGTAGTGCGTGTTTTCGCAACTGTATCCTTCACGAAGCAGTCGTTTAAAGCCATTTTCGGTATATACATCAGCGTAGCGATACAAAAATTCGTAACTCATTTGGTCTACTACAATTCCAACAACCAATTTGGGCTGAGCGGGAATGGTTTGAGCCTGAGTAGTCGAAATTTTAAAAAGCAGCAATACGATCGAAAATATAAGTTTTTTCATGATACAACTAAATTTTGGATAAAGTTACATATCACAATCCAAACAAATGCGACAAATTAGAGGGTTAAAATTAAGTTTACATACAGTAAAAGTCACTGTATTACTTAATGAGTAGTGCAGGTTAATTAGCCTAAAGATGCTTCGAAATCACTTTGAACAAAAGTGGGTTTATTTAGCAGATGTATCAAGCGATTAAATATGTGAATTAACAAGTGGAAGTAATTACGGGAGTTTGTTATTTTAATACCTAAAACCTGCTTAAGCAACGGAAGTAATACTATCTTACATTTTTAAATAAAATCACAAATATCTTACCAATAACGTGCTTTTTTCAACTGGTTTGTTAATCAGTTAAAACCCTACTAAATGTTGATTAACTGCTTTCTAATGATTAAATTGGGTTAAACCAGGTTTAGTTTTTGGCAAGGTTGCAATAAATGTTTTATATCTTGCTTCGAACAACTGATCACCTTCGCAAGGCAACCCTGCTGCCATTTTCCTGATGTTGCTGACGCGATTTTTAGGGTTTGGATGCGTGCTCAAAAACTCCATAATATCTGATTCATCTTCCGATTCAATTTTCTCAAAAAAACCGGCCGAACCAGATGCTACATAATGTGTGGGACACAAATAATTAACCGAATATGCATCTGCTTGCTCCTCATCACTTCGGCTGAAAGCCAGTTGGGTTAGGCTTGCTACAACATCGGCAATCAAATTTTCTTTATTGCCCAAAATAATGCCAATTAAAAACGAAATACCATATGCTTTAGTGAGCTGATCGGTTGAATGCCTCAAATCGGCATGTGCCATTTCGTGCCCAATAACACCGGCTAATTGGGATTCATCTTCCAAATATTTAATTAAACCTGTGTACACATAGATGTACCCACCCGGAGTACAAAATGCATTTTGAACTGCATCGTCATTAATTATTTTTATTTGCCATGGAAAAGCGTCTTGGTGATACACTGCACCAGATGCTAAAATCGTATTTCTAATAGCGTAAATGTGTTTATATGCCTCGGCATAAGTGAGACTATCCAAAATAGGGTAGGTTTCTGGATTTGACGCTATTTCCGCAGCCATTTGCGCACCTAAGGCTAAATCGTCCTCAATACTAAACATGTTTACACCACCGCCTTCTGAGCAACCCTTTGAAACAAGGGCTACAAGTAAAGCTCCAGATACTAATAATAGGGTGTTAAACTTCATGCTTTAATCATTTAAAAGTTGACTCAACAAACGCAATACAGTACAAAGTTATTTGTTATAACTAAAAAATGTGCCTAAACTTGCAGACTAATGTCGGTAATAGACAAAATTCAACAACCCATTGCCTCTGAACTGGCTCAATTTGAAGTAAAGTTCAAGGAATCGATGAAAAGCAATATTCCATTGCTCGACAGGGTTATGTATTACATCTTAAAACGCAAAGGGAAGCAGATGCGTCCAATGTTTGTAATGTTGAGTGCAAAAGTATGTGGTGATATTACCGAGTCAACTTACACTGCCGCTTCGCTGATTGAATTGTTACATACCGCAACATTAGTGCACGACGACGTGGTGGATGATGCTTACGAGCGCAGAGGATTTTTTTCGATTAATGCCTTATGGAAAAATAAAATTGCCGTATTAATTGGTGATTATTTATTAGCGAAAGGCTTGTTGGTTTCGCTTGACAATAATGAACACCGTTTATTAAAAATTACTTCCACGGCAGTGAAAGAAATGAGCGAAGGAGAGTTGTTGCAAATAGAAAAAGCTAGAAGATTAGACATTAAGGAATCGATTTATTATGAAATTATTCGTAAAAAAACAGCTTCGTTAATTGCAAGTGCATGCAGTGCAGGAGCTGCTAGCACAACTAAAGATGAATTAATAATTGAAACCATGCGTTTATTTGGTGAGAAAATTGGTATTGCATTTCAAATAAAAGATGACCTATTAGATTATGGTGATGATGATATTGGCAAACCATTAGGTATTGATATCAAGGAAAGAAAATTAACGCTCCCTATAATTTATACGTTACAACATGCTTCAAATGCCGATAAGCGCAAAATAATCAACATCGTTAAAAACGAAAATAAAAATAAAGAAAAAGTTGATTGGGTGATAAACTTTGTGAAACAAAATGGTGGCATTCAATATGCTCAACAAAAAATGCATGCATATCAAAATGAAGCATTTGAATTGCTCAACCAATTTTCAGAAAGTGACAGCAAAAAGTCGCTTGTTGAGTTAGTTAAGTTTACTACTGAACGTAAGAAATAAATCCACACACTTATTCCGCAGCCGATTTATTTAGTATTTAACTAAGGCCTTTGTAACAACGCCTTTGTCGGTATAAAATTTCACCCAATAAATACCAGTAGTTAATTGGGCTGTAGATATAGTTAACATATTTCCCTGTAAATTATTCAACTCCATTACAATTTTGCCAGCAGCATCAATAATTTGAATTGCAGATTCAAAATTACCTGCTCCAATTAATTCAACCGTAAAATAATTGCTTGTTGGATTTGGGTAGATGGTGAATTCGCTTGTATTTAAATTATCAATATCTAATACACAATCAGGATTAAATGCAAACGATGGAGAACCAAGTAAACAACCATCGAACCAATTTTCGGCATTGTTCATTTTTCCATTAACATCAAGTAATTCTAAGGTATACCCACCACCATCTGGTGATAATGGCCAAGGATATTCATTATTATAAATAATAGTTAATTGCAAAATACCATTTGCATCAAACAATCGTAACTCTGCATTGCTGTCGTTAAGTCCGAATAAAAATGGTCCTGCATAATTTGTTATAGCAGGGAATATTGTATTTAGTTTTGTGATATCATTTGCTACAACTAATCGTTCATTAGCATCTAAAATAGTTCCATCTGCAATTGTAAATAATAAAGTATCGTTCTCATCAACAAAACGCCAGCCAGAAATATCAATTACTATCGGACTTGCATTCAATAATTCAATCCAATCTCCTGCATCAGCAGTAAGTGAACTTTTATAATTTATCTCAGAAAAAACTATCGCATCATTGCATGCAAGATAATCGGTTCCTGGTGATCCGAGTAAACATCCATCGAACCAACTTGCAGGATTATTCATAACTGCGGCAGCATTTGCCAATTCGAGTGTTCTGCCTGTTCCATCGGCACCTTGCGGCCACGCTGATGAATCGGCGAACGACATATTTATTACACTATTTTCTGAAAGGTCGATTAAGCGAATAGCATCGCCTGAATTATCTAATTCAAAATAGAAACCGCCAATTACATTGGTTACATCAGGATGTATGGCTGCAAACACTAAAGGTTTTTGTGCAATTACCAATCGTTCACCTACACCCAATTTTGTACCGAGCGGAATAGTATAACTATTTTCATTATCTCTATCTTTAATTTTCCATTCGCTTAATTCAATTGCTATGTCACCGTTATTATTAATTTCAAACCAGTCGCCAGCTTCAAAGTCGTTGTTACTATTATAATTAATTTCGGTTACTACTAAATCCGGCGTAATTGGTGCACCAGTAAACACGGCATTAAAGGTTTCGGACTCTTCCATATTTATAGTCAGTGCTATTTCTAAAGAACCGGCTGGAATTAAATCATTTGCATCCCAATTAGAAAAAGTATAGCCTGGATTGGCAATCGCAGTAATAGTAACTGGAACGCCATCAAAATAAATACCATTCCATGGCAATGTAGTTGGCGTAATGGTATTTATTTTAATATATCCAGCACCAACGGGTTCAACCGATAAGGTAACGGTTCGTTGTCCTTGCAATCCAAACGAACTATTAATATGCGTTCTTGCTGTATTGCGTCTGGTATTATTATAATTTAAAACAGTATTTATATAATAGTCAACAGTGGCTTCGCTGGGTTCACCCCAAACTTCCACTTGATGTGGTATTTCAGTAATTATAGAATCGCGCATTGAATAAACAATGGCTTCCATGTTTTCTTGACGGTAAATAGTATTAATTAAATCGGCAAATCTATTTACGAAATAATCGCGCAACTTTAAGTTATCTAAACTGCGGTCGAATACCTGCGAAAACACATTTGGATAATACGGGCTGCGTGTCAAATTAATATAATTGTCGTTCGGAACAGCGCCAAAATACCCCATTGCACCATCAAGGTCGTACATAATAAATCGCCATTTACCACCGCCTTGTTCTCTCCATAATTTAGTATTATTAACTCCCCAATAATATCCACCAAAATCTACATTCTGATAATAAATTTGGCCTATGTAATAATCAATATAATTTTCAACATCATTATACTGTGCAAATTTATTATAATAGGCATCGGTTGCTGGAGCGGTAGCCATTAAACTATTATACATATTATAATATCCGGTATCGCTGCCATTCAAAACTGTCCATGAATTTAATAAATCAACGGTATTATTATCTATGCCATAATTACTTTCTACAAAATGTTCATCTGCTTTTTCACGTATTTCATACATTCCAAAAGCTTCGCCGTTTATAAATAACATGCAAGGCTGCCATTCTTCGTAATCGATATGCGTTTCCTTCATCACCTTTGCCAAAAAAGCATCTTGAATTTTATAAGTCCATACGTGTTGCCCGCCGTTGCGCAAATTAAAATTATTAATAAGTCCCATGTCTGGTTTACCGCCCCAGAGTGGATAATCTAAAGACCCATCATATTCATTTTTAAAATCTACTCTAAAACTTTTTTGTGCTTCTGCCCTACTCCAACCTCCGTGTATTTCGAGCGACATATCTTTTTCCCATTGTGATGTACCTTCAGCAGTAAAATATTCAATATGTCCAAACCGTTCCCAAGGTTGCCAAAAATTAGCTCCGTAGTAAGGATAATCTGCATCGTAGCAACAACCTAATTCATAAATACCAGTATCATAATCGTACAAACTTCCTAGGTCTATTGATATAGATAAAATTGGCAAAGTATATTCATCTTCATTAATAAAATAAGATTGTTTTATTTGTTTACTTGGTAATAATCCGCCAGTGCTGAAACATTTTGCTGAAACAATTTTATTATCACTTACTGAAATTGCGCCTGCATAAATTGGTGATGATGCTGTAACCGCTGAACCATCTAAAGTATAATGGATTACTGATGTAGGTGATGGTGAGGTAAGGGATATTAGCTCTGTTCCTACATAAAATCCCGAAGCAAGAGAAAATATTGGTTCTGGTTCATAGCCTGTAAAACATGCGGCCAAATTATTAGTATATCCTGGTGTTGGTATATCGGCAATACACCACGAAGCAGCACCATCGGGTTTACGCATTAGGCTTTCACCAAGTGCAATATCGCCTGTGTATTTTGAATCAATTATAGTTCCTGATGCATCAGATAAATAAATGGTTTCTCCGGTATTGGATATTTTAAAACTTGTTTGATTGTATTCGAATGCGGCTGCAAACCAAACTGGAACAGTATAAAAATAATTATCAGCTGTATTAATTCCGAACGAAAACCAATAGTTTGAAGATAAATCAGATGAAGCAGCTGAAGTATTATGTGTTTGCACACAAAAATAATTGGTACCTGTAACCAATAAACTATTTATAACTTCAGCAGAAATATTCCATTCCTCTGGATCATATCCTGCATATAAACCTGCTTCGTGGTCGACACTTGCTGCAGCATTGTATAAGGGTGGTGAACCAACAATATTTGCAGATCTAGCAATTTCGACACCATTTAGGTATGCAACAAATGCATCATCATAATCGGCATGTAATTTCGCATTTTCAATTACCGATAAATCATCTACTGTAAATCCTCTCCGCATAAAAACACTGATGGTTGATGCTATTGTAGTTCCATCATCGCCATCGCCATAACCAATACCACCAATTCCGCTACTCCATGCTGCATCAACAAAACCAATTGTGTTCCAATCGGCAGGTGGAGCAGAAATCCCGAGTTTATATTTCCAAGTATCATTATTATAAACCGCGGATTCCCAATGGTTAACATTCGACCAAGTATTCATACCATTTGCTAATACCATAACATGGGAACCAGATTCCAGAACAAGATTTGGAAACTTCCACTTTTGAGGAAAAAGTGCATCGTCGCTCAATCCATAATCTTGCAGATTAACTGCTGATGGGCCTGCGTTGTATAATTCAATCCAATCAACCTGTTCGCCAGTAGCATCAGTTATGGCGCCTCTAGAAGTAACTTCATTAATTACTACTTGGGCACTTAACGATGGCGCTAGTGCAAGTATTATGGCTGAATAAAGTATATGCAATTTCATCTAAATCGAATTATTAACATAAAGTTAAATAAAAAATTACTCAAAGCTAACATTTGCCAATTATATAGCATGATTTAGAAGGCTGAGAAACGTTTGTTAAACAAATAATTCCACAATCTTTCTATAGTTCATTGTTATAAACCTACTTTTGCAAATAGATAACTTAATTAAATGCAATTCCCGGAACGATTTATTGAACATATATCAAACTGCGATGGGTTTGATGAGATTGCCTTTAAGGAAGCGCATCTATCAAAGGCACAAGTATCGTTGCGTTTAAATCCGCAAAAGTTATTTGCACATGATTACATAGATGCTGTGCCTTGGTGTGAAAATGCTTTTTATTTATCAGAGCGCCCTCAATTTGTTTTCGATCCTTTGCATCATGCAGGTGCATATTATGTGCAGGAGGCATCGAGCATGTTTCTTGACTTCATATTAAGAAGCATTGGCGCCGACAAATCTCCAGGCCGTATTTTGGACCTATGTGCTTCGCCAGGTGGAAAAAGTACATTAATAGCAGCCGCAATGCATCCGCGAAGTGTATTGATAAGCAATGAAGTAATTCGAACTCGTGTTGCACCACTGAAAGAAAATATAACGAAATGGGGCAATCCTAATGTGATAGTAACCGCGCATGACGCTGCACAATTTCAGCGTATGCCAAATTATTTTGACATTATTGTTGTGGATGCTCCATGCAGTGGCTCAGGGCTTTTTAGAAAAGATGCGCATGCTATGCAAGAGTGGAGTGTCGACAATGTGCAGATGTGCAGCAAACGACAGCAACGCATTTTAGATGATATTCTGCCTTGTTTAAAACCGGGAGGTTATTTAATTTATTCTACCTGTTCTTTCAGTAAAGAAGAGAATGGAGATGTAATTGAAAATCTATTAAAACAAGGATATAGTAATCAAAATATCAATATTAATTCCTCACAATTTCCCGGTATTTTTTCAGCAGAAACTGGCTTCACATTTTATCCTGACAAGACACGTGGTGAAGGTTTTTTTATAAGCGTTTTGCAAAAAAATAAAACTGATGAAGTTGTAGAAACTGGTGGCAAACAATGGAATGTTACCTATGCCGACAAATCAGCAACAGCAGCAATAAAACCATGGGTAAGCGCTATAGAAAATTACATAATAGTCAACATTAATAATACATATTATGCGTGTACTCACGAAGTAGAGCATGTAATCAATTCAGCATCAGGCCTCTTTTTTAAGCAGGTAGGTATGGCTTTAGGTGAAATAAAAAATGGTGCCCTTATTCCAAATCATGCGTTTGCAATGAGCAATATATTATCCGAAAAGGTATTAATAATAGATGTTGACTATGCTACTGCCATTCAATATTTAAAAAAGAATAGTGTTGACTTAACTGCAACTGAAAAAGGGTGGTATATTGTTAAACATAAAAGCATTTCACTTGGGTGGATTAAAATTATCCCTGGAAGAAGTAATAATTATTATCCCACTGAATGGCGAATTAGAAAATAATATTTCCACACCGTCTTCGCATCATTCCTTACACTTTAAAGGGTCGAATACTTAATTATGTGTTGTCACATATTATTGTAAATTGTAATAATTCTGCGTACAATTTTATTTTAATATAAACAGAATAAAAACAAAATCTTAACAATTTTTTTCTATTAAGATATTAACTCAAATGCTAATATACTTGAACTCAAAATACACCAACATGTTCAGTAAATTATTTAAAGCTATCTTTTTTATAATTATTCTCCTCGATTCTAATATTTATGCTCAGGGTATTGTTATAGGTACTACAACGTACGACAATCAAACTACCGCGGGAGCAAAACATCGTTTAATCACTACACCAGACAGCACAATCAGTGCAGTTTGGACAGGCTCCACCTCGCTTGCTACCACCTTTACCGACCGCGGAACATTTTACAACCACTATAATGGTATTGGATGGGACGCAATTCCGACAAGTAGGGTAGAAGGTGCTAAATCGATATCAGGTGAGTTATTACTTGTTGATGATCATGAAGTTTTAATCTCATCAGATGGTGTTAAATTAAAGGTTTACAAAAACTCATCGATAGGCGCAACCGACTGGTCACAAACAAGCGGTTCTAACGACATAAATGGAACTTCGCCAATGTCTTATTGCCCTGCTAGTACAAATGATATTTATGTAATAAATGTTGGTCCTGGTGCGATTCCTGCATTGCAATTCTCCAGGTCACTTGATGGCGGCCAAAATTGGGATGTTCTTGCTTATGAAATTCCTTACCTTACTACTGCAGATGGTATTAGCACCATTCTTGGTGAATACTATAAAATTGGCGTTTATGGGAGTGACGTTTATATAATATACGGCGCTTCAAATACAGATTTGAAATTACTTTATTCTTATGGAAGTGGTGAAGCTGGAACATGGTCTGAAATGATTATTAATGATTTTCCAATCGATAATTATACTGGTGGGTTAGGTCAGAGTACCGACATTAACGGCGATGGTATTGCAGATACAATTACAACTACAGATGGTGCACATGAATTGCTGCTTGCATATGATGGCCAGGCTTACTTCTTTTCTAGTGCCATTCAAATTTATGATGATGATCCAGCTGTAGCAGGTTGGGATTTTATTCCAACTACTAGCAAACTTATGTTTTGGAAAGTAGGCCTTCCCGGATTGCAAGAAATAGCAATAAATGTAGACTGGAACAATGCAGATGGACTAAATGACCCTTTTAAAGGCATTGGTGCTAATTATTCGGCATATGGTGCTGAGGGATTTGCTTCCATGCCTTCAGCAGGTATTGATGCGGGAACAGGTCGAATATATGTAGCTTTTGTAATGCCGGTTGAATACACCGATCCGCTTGGCGACCCTACATTACCAAGCGCGCAATCAAGACATGATATTTTTGGAATTTACACAGACGACCTAGGCTTTACTTGGTCATCACCAGTAAACCTGACCTATTCTGCTCACTTAGGATATGAAAATGTATTCCCTTCACTAGCTGATCAAACATTTGATGGAAAAATTCATATGTTATGGCAACGCGATGGCGAACCGGGATCAGTTACCGATTCGCCTGCAGACGCTATACATGTGAATGATATCATGTATTTGGGTCTCACAAGTGATAGGTTTGAACCTTATAACCCAGTAGCATCTTTCGATTTAGCATTAACTGACATTGGTGGCGCTTTTGAAGCTGTTTTTACTAACACTTCAGTTGATGCAGAAACCTACTTGTGGACTTTTGATGATGGCGCCATTTCAAATGAGATGGACGTAACCCACACCTATGCACATGGTGTATATAACGCTTGTCTCACGGCCTCTAATGTTTATGGTTCTTCAACAAATTGTCAAATGATTCTTGCTGTAAATGACCCTTTGGCAGATTTTTCCCATACAGGCGACCCGGCTGTTAATTTTACCGATTTGAGTTCCGGTGGTATCACTTCTTGGAGTTGGAATTTTGGCGATGGCGGAACTTCCACACTACCCAATCCTAGTTATACGTTTACTGAAAATGGCGAGTTTACCGTTTGTCTTTCTGCGTCAAATCCAATTGGAACGAATTCAATTTGTAAAACGGTAATTGTAAACGCACTAATACCTTTCGCTACTTATACGTATGTTGGTGATCCTACAATAATCTTTACAGATATGTCAACACAATCGCCAGATACATGGAATTGGAATTTTGGGGATGGCGGTATTTCAACCGATCAAAACCCTACACATATATTCCTTTCGAACGGCCTGTACAACGTTTGCCTAACTGTGGGCAATGTGGCTGGCAGCAATACAACTTGCCAAAACCTAAATATTGCAGGTTATGCTACAACAGTTGCAAATTTTATTAAAACTGGTGATCCGATAGTATTATTTACTGACCTAAGTACTAATAGCCCTGCAACATGGTTTTGGGACTTCGATGATGGTGAAATAAGCCTTGAACAAAATCCTACACACACCTACACATCAAATGGCACTTATAATGTTTGTTTAACAGCAACAGGTCCTGGAGGTGGTGATACTTATTGTTCATATATTAATATTGCCTCAGCAGAACCAGCACCAATAGCTGAATTTATTTATGACTTTGCATTCACAAATACATGGAACTTTTTCGATCAGTCCTCAAATACCCCGACTGACTGGTTATGGGAATTTGGCGATGGCACCATTTCTGGTTTACAAAATCCAATACATACTTTTCCATTTGCAGGTGTATATAATGTCTGTTTAACTGCATACAATGGAATTGGTGGTAATACTATTTGCAAGGATGTTAATATATCGAATAGTATAATATCACTCACGTCAATTGAAATACTGATTGCACCAAACCCTGCATCCGACATATTGCACATTAGCACATCTTTGGCAGAACAGTTAGAATTTATTCAATTTATCGATATGCTTGGCAATAAAATACAGGTGCCCATGCAACAAATAGAAAATAACACCACTGCTGCCGACGTACGGAATTTACCTGAAGGAAATTATTTAATTCAAATTGAAAACAATAAGCATGTTGCTGGTGTAATTGTTCAAATTCAACATTAATTATTATTTTAATTAATAAGCATTTACGTCCAACCATTAAAAAAATAGAAACCAAAGCAAAGCAAACTTGCTGCTTGCTTTATTTAATGAAGTAATAGCACCATTAAAAAAACATAAAACTTGCGATTGAATTTCTACGCAAAAACACTATACAACCAGAAAATGCATTAACCAGATTAATGCCTTAATAAATTTAAAGGCATTAATCAAAAATGGGCTAAAGTTGTTCCTTTTAGCATCAATAACTACTACTCAATAGTCTTGCGAAATCTCAAGTAATTGGGGCAAACTTAAACCCAAAATATGCAATGGAAGTTGAAAAATCTTAAAATTTGAAAAAATAGCTGTTTGCTTCCAATATTGGGCTAAAGTTGTTCCTTTTAGCATCAATAACTACTACTCAATAGTCTTGCGAAATCTCAAGTAGTTGGGGCAAACTTAAACCCAAAATATGCAATGGAAGTTGAAACATCTTAAAATTTGAAAAAATAGCTGTTTGCTTCCAATATTATGCTCTTTTCAAATTGTTTGTTATTCGGGTTAAACCCAATTAAATCAATAGTTTGGTTGATTTGCTGATGTCTATTAATTAATTTGGGTAAACTTTCTTTTCCAAATTTTTGGCCTGAAATGCAATTTGCTAAAAATTCAATTTAAAACACACTTTTATTTCAATTAAGCAGTGCATTGCCCTATTACAAATTTTACTGAAATGTGACTGGCAAAATATGGCCAGTTTTCAGGCCGTTTGGCGCATTCTAGCTCGCCACGAAGGTTTACATAGCAAGGGTTCCGGAAAAAATGAACATCTTTTTAACAATACATTAAAAAATTATTACTTTTGAGCTACTCTAATAATTTTAAAAGAACATCCATACACATATGAAATTGAAATTACTCGTTAGCGTAATAACCTTTGCGCTGTTAACTATCAACGTTTCCGCCCAATACACAATTGGTGCAGACAATGGCATAAATGCAGCTACTTCTTACCCAACACCATTTGGTGATTACTTCAAAACTATGCGTGCTCAATATTTGTATCGTAGTGTTGAGCTGATTTCTGCAGGCATGTCATCAGGTTTTATAACTGAAATAAGCTATACTGTTGAAAATTTGCCTGCTACTACAGGTGCAACCGAAGGCTATATAATTAAGCTGATTCAAACTGGGGTAGCTTCGTTGGGCACTACCACTTGGCAACCAGGTGCTACTATTGTTTGGGGTCCAGTAGATTATACCCCAATTTTAGGTGTTAATACTTTTGTTTTAGATGTTCCTTTCCTTTGGGACGGAACTTCGAATGTAATTGTAGAAATATGTGGTGGTTCGAGTCTTGTAGATTATACTAAAAATGCAAGAGTAACGTGGACAGGCCCCTTAGGTTTCAATGCTTCGAGAACGCGTGTTAGCGATATTGAAACAAACCCATGTGCGTATACAGGAACAGAATATTCAGATTATACACCTGGTGGACCAGATTACCGTCCACAAGTGATTTTTAATACTACGCCTGCCGTTAATTGTGCAGATTTACCAATAATTGGTGCCGCAATTTCAACGGAAGCGAGTGTTTGTGCTTACGAACCATTTACAGTATCGGTAACACCAATTGCAGAATTTGGCATAATTTATTCTTGGTCTTCGTCACCCAATGGTATAACTTGGACCACCATACCTGGCGCCATTACTGCATCTTATGCTGCCACTCAAACTGCGGCATCCTATTACCGATGCACAGTTACTTGCACATTAAGTGGTGATAATTCGAATTCAGGAACTGTTTTTGTTGGCATGAACGACCCAGGTAGTTGCATTTGCTTACCAACTTATGTAACAGGTACTGCATTTGGTGATTATATTAGTCGCGTTGAACTAGGAGCTATAGTAAATGTAACAGGTGCTTTACCTGCCCCTTACTACTATTTTTACAATTTACTTTCTACCAATTTAACCGCAGGAACAAGTAACACAATTGCTGTTAAAATGGGTACATATATAAATAGTAACGGTTTCGCTGCATGGATAGATTATAATCAAGATGGCGTTTTTGTAGCTTCCGAAAAATTAGGTGAGGTAACTGGTTTGCTTGCAGCAGCAACAGGCAATGTGACATTTACTGTTCCAGTAACAGCAACAGAAGGCGTAACAAGAATGCGAGTTCGTGAATCATGGAATACAGTAGGCATTGATCCATGTATAGAATATGGATATGGTGAAGCTGAAGATTACAATGTGAATATTGTTCTTGGCGTTCCACCTTTAGCCGCGTTCAGCTATACAGGCGACCCAACAGTTTTATTTACAGACCTTTCTACTGGCACACCCACTTCTTGGAGTTGGAACTTTGGTGATGGAGGAATTTCTACTTTAGAAAACCCTGTTCGCACTTATGCTTTAAACGGTGTTTACAATGTATGCCTAACCGCAACAAGCGCACTTGGCTCAAACACGTCTTGCCAAAACGTAACTATTGATTCTTATTTGCCGCCTGTTGCTGACTTTTCCTACTCAGGCGACCCAATTTTGAATTTTGTGGATTTAAGCACAAACACACCAACATCGTGGAACTGGAGTTTTGGCGATGGAGGAACGTCTACTTTAGAAAACCCTTCTCATAACTATTTAACTAACGGCTCTTTTTACGTTTGCCTTACAGCAACTAATGCTTTAGGTTCAAATACCAACTGTGAATTTGTAAATGTATTTGAAAATCCGATTGCACCAATCGCTGAATTTACTTTTACGGGCGACCCAGTTGTAGCGTTCACTGATCTTTCGTTAAATGAACCTACATCATGGAGTTGGAATTTTGGAGATGGCGGCTCTTCAATATTAGAAAACCCAACACATACTTATGCCGCTAATGGCACTTATGATGTTTGCCTTACCGCAACAAACGTAATGGGCTCAAGCACTTCGTGCCAAGCAGTTACTATTTCAACTTATGCAGTTACGCCTGTTGCAGCATTTACTTATGCCGGTGGCCCAACTGTAGTGTTTACTGACCTGAGCACAAATACACCAACATCATGGTCTTGGGACTTTGGCGATGGCGGAACATCTACACTTCAAAATCCTGTTCATCTTTATGCTACTAACGGAACTTACACAGTTTGTTTAACAGCATCTAACTTTGCAGGATCTGATTCTGAATGTGATAATATTATTGTAAATGCATACGCACCACCCGTTGCAGACTTCAATTTTGCTGGTGATCCTTTGGTAATTTTCACCGATTTATCAACAAACGACCCCGCAACATGGCTATGGAACTTTGATGACGGAGGCGTTAGCATTGACCAAAATCCATCACATACTTACACTGTAAATGGCATTTACAATGTATGCTTATCAGTTACTGGCCCTGGTGGTTCAGACACACATTGCAGGGATGTTGCCATTACTGCTAATGGAACTGCTCCAAGCACTGATTTCAGTTTTGAGATTGTAGGCCTTACTGCAATTTTTACTGACTTATCTACAAACGAACCAGATGATTGGTTCTGGGATTTTGCTGATGGCGCAATTTCTGGTTTACAAAATCCAACACATACCTATGCAGTAATTGGACTTTATAATGTGTGCCTCACAACAATTAATCCATTTGGCACAAACACCAACTGCAAAATTATCGACCTGCAGAGTGGCGTAGAACATAGTAATATTAATATTATTACAATGTATCCAAACCCTGCCGAAAGCTATACAATTGTTACTGGCGATGCTATAAGCAATGGATATGACAATGTTTCAATTACAAACATAGTAGGTCAATCTGTTAATACTAATGGGTTAATTACTATCGAGAGTGGAGCGTTAAAAATTAATACAGCTCAACTTCCTGCTGGCAATTATACTATTAACATCACTCAAGGGGATCAACTATATATCGGCAAGTTTATTAAACTATAAACAAATTTGAAAAAAATAGTAAAGCGGAACCAAATGTTCCGCTTTTTTTATGTTTTAAAGTGATTTGTGACATGGTAAATTATCCATATTTCAACTAGGCGTACTGCAATTCACCTAAAAAGGTGGTAATATTATAACCGAGTTGATGTAATCTCAATTTATATACTATGAAAAAAATATTTACTGCTATACTATTTAGTTCAATTGCTATAAGCTCCTTCGCACAACCAATTGCAATTGGCAATACTACCTTTGATTTTCAATCTTATTGGGGAAATCACAATCGCATCATTGCCTATCCCGACGATAAAGTTTCGGCAGCATGGATAGGCTCCGATGGTTTTGGCGCTTCATTTTCTGATAGAGGTATGTTTTTTAATCACTTTAACGGAGTTGCTTGGGGCACATTTCCAACAGGCCGAATTGAAGGTGAGAAAACATATTTCGGCGAATTAATCCAAGTGCTAAATCACGAAGTAATTATTTCTGATGAGACAACTCGATTACTAGTGCATGAAAATAGCACCATTGGCGCAAACGATTGGAATGAAACAGATGGCTCCAATGTTATTGACGGATATAACCCAATGGCATTTTGCCCAGCAGGCACTGATGACATTTATGTAGTAAATACAAAAAAAATTACTTTCGAATCGCTATTGTTCTCACGTTCCGATGATGGTGGTCAAACATGGGCCGTTAATGAATATGTTTTACCATTTACCGAAGAAGCTTATGGCATCGAATTAGTAAATCCAGATTCATATCAAATTGTTGCTGATGGCAATGATGTTTATGTATTATACGGTGCCAATTTTTGCGATATGATTTTAATGCATTCACCTTCTAATGGTGCAGCAGGTACCTGGACATCGCAAGTGCTAGTTAATTTTCCTATAGATAATTTTACAGGTGCGGCCGGCCAAACTACTGATTATGATGGTGATGGAGATAAGGATACCATTTCTGTTAGCGACGGTATGGTTGAAATGATTATTGAAGATGATGGCACGGTGCATGTATTTAGCGGTCACATGCTCATTTACGATCCAACTGTCGCAGCAGGATATTTTTATATCCCTAGAACAGATGGCATGTGGTATTGGACAACTGGAATGGCTTCAGCAGTTTTATTAGATGTATTTATCGACTGGGATAATACAGACGGATTAAATAACCCTTATGCAGGAATAGGAACTGATTTTACCGCTTATTATGCTGAAGGTGTAACAACTATGCCAACAGCCGCTTGGGATCCTGATTTAGACAGAGTTTATATGATGTACATCATGCCCGTTGAATATAATATATCAGATGGCAACCAAACATTTTATGATATTTTTGGAATATATTCTGATGACGATGGTGCAACTTGGACCGACCCAATTAATTTAACTTATACCACGCATCTTGACCACGAAAATGTTTATCCAAGTGCATATCCACGCGTAGTAGATGGAAAAATACATGTGCAATGGCAACAAGATTTTGAACCCGGTACATCACAAGATTCACCAAGCGATGATATTGTTGTAAATAATATTTTATACGTTGCTTGGGATGAAGCAAGATTTGAGCCTTATAATCCAACAGTAGATTTTACCTACACTTTAGCTCCAATTGGTGCATCATATTTAGCAACGTTCACCAATTTATCGGTTGATGCAGAAAATTATTTATGGGAATTTGGCGATGGTGGAACTTCAACTTTAATTAATCCAACGCATACTTATGCAGCTGGCGAATATGAGGTTTGCTTAACAGGTTTTAATGTTTACGGCGAGGCAACAGTTTGCCAAATGGTGGTTGCTGTTAATGATCCAGTTGCAGATTTTACCTCGATTGGTGATCCTGAAGTTGCTTTTATCGATTTATCTACAGGCGACCCAACTACGTGGTTTTGGAATTTTGGCGATGGTTTTACATCTACCGAATCGGACCCTGTTCACACCTTTTTAACTAATGGTACTTTTAATGTTTGCTTAACCGTTTCAAATCTTGCTGGAAGTGATACACATTGTGAAAATGTAATTATAGATTCTTACATTGCACCAACAGCCTACTTTGTTTATAGTGGAGACCCAGTTGTAACATTTACCGACTTATCCATTGGTGGACCTACATCATGGTATTGGAATTTTGATGACGGCACTTTTTCAACGCTGCAAAATCCTGCACACACGTTTACTGAAAATGGTGTTTATAATGTTTGCTTAACAGCAACTAACGGTGTTGGATCATCAACTAGTTGCCAGAATGTTACCATTGATAGTTACGCAACTCCAATTACTGATTTTTCATTTACTGGCGATCCAACAGTAACTTTTACCGATTTATCAACCGAAGATCCATTTGAGTGGTTTTGGGATTTTGGTGATGCAACAACATCTACATTACAAAATCCAATACATACTTTTACAACAAACGGAAGTTTCGATGTTTGCCTCACAGCAACTAATGCAATTGGTTCAAATATTGAATGTAAAGTAGTTGTAATTGATGGTTATTTAACACCTGTAGCAATTTTTGATTACACCGGTGATCCAACAGTAACCTTCACCGATTTAAGCACCAACTCGCCTACTTCATGGTTCTGGAATTTTGGAGATGGTACTTTTAGCGCTGCAGAAAACCCTATTCATACTTATGATGAAAATGGCGTATACAATGTTTGCTTAACGGTAACTAGTCCTGGAGGTGTTGATGAAGGTTGTGAGGAAGTTACAATTAATAATGGCTTAGCAGCACCAGTTGCCAACTTCTCATCAAGTATTAGTGGTGCTTTAACCGTTACATTTACCGATTTAAGTACCAATACGCCAACTGATTGGGCATGGGACTTTGGTGATGGCACAATTTCAGGATTGCAAAATCCTACACATGCTTATGCAACGCTTGGTGCTTATAATGTTTGCTTAACAGCTGCCAACGCCGTATCGTCAGATACCTATTGTGATGTAATTGATTTAACCAGTGCGATTAATAATTATACAATTACGAATATACAAGTATTTCCAAATCCAACTAACGAATTTATTCAAATAGAATTAAATACTAATGTAGCCGATGCAATTATTGAAATTATAAATGTTAACGGACAGAAAGTAATTATAGATGCAGCAAATATAATTTCTAATGCAGATGGTATTACAATTAATGTAAAACAACTGCCTTCAGCAAACTACTTTGTTGTTATAAAAAATAGTGAAAATACTTATATCGGAAAATTCTTTAGGGAATAAATCAAGCGTAAAAAAACCCGACAAATTTTGTCGGGTTTTTTGTTGCTATTAGTTTAAAGAAAATTTGATTGGTAGCATGTAGATGACGTCAACTTTTTTACCATCTTGCTCACCAGGAATCCATTTCGGCATTGCATTAACTACACGTAAAGCTTCAGCATCTAAAACTGCGCTTGCACTTTTTTTAATAGTTGCTGATTTCACTTTTCCATTTTTTCCAACAATAAATTCTACAAATGCTGTTCCCTCAACACCTGCAGTTCTAGCCGCATAAGGGTACACAATATTTTCAACTAGAAACGATATTAATGCCGTTTGGCCTCCCTTAAATTCTGGCATCTTATCAATTTCTGTTTGTTGCGCCACTGGGGAAGTGGTTTGCGCTATTGTTTGTAGCACTCCCATTAACAAGAAAAACGGCCATATTAGCGCCACTTTTTTTATGTTAGCATTATTCGAAAATGTTGCATTAAACATGATTATTCTCCTTTTTAAATTTGATGAATTATTAAAATGATTTGTTAAATTATTAATAGATGTAGATAAATGAAATTGAACAAGTAATTCTTGGTATATCGTTTTTTCAGATTGGCCTGCCGCCTTATCAGCAATACACTCGTGCACAAAACGCAATTCACGCAGTATTAAATAAATAAAAGGATTAAACCAACACAATACTTTCATTAATTCAAGTAATAATACATCGAGCGAATGCCATTCACGAGCATGTAATTTTTCGTGGTCTAATATGAGCGTATATGCTTTATCATTTAATGTTGAAGGCATAAAAATTAAGTTAAAAAACGATGCCGGTGTTTTAATAGTATCATGAGTTACTAATTTATATTGTTGCGCATTAACAATTTTAGATTTGATAATTAATATTACCAATTGAATAAATTTTATTATTACTGAAATGCACATAAAAACAACACCCAAAATGTATATAACTGATATTGGTGCAATACCATCTATCCTGTCCATTACTTGGTTGGTGTTAATACTATTTATTGTAGTAAACGTATTCAGCACCGAATAAAACCCTGCATCGGAAGGCTCCATTGACAAACCTGGCAATAGTGGCATGGCTGCTGCAAATAAAATTAATGCGATAAAGTAATATCGTTTCGCTTGAAGTGTGGTACCATGCTGAAAAATTGCTCTATACAACAAATATCCCAGCGCAATGGTTACATTAAATTTAATTAGAAAAACCAACATACAATTATTTTTTATTTTTAGTTTTTTCAATAATCTTTAAAATCTCATCTAATTCTTTCACATCCAATTTTTCCTTTTCAGCAAAATGAGAAACCAAATTTTTAAACGAACCAGCGAAGTAATCCTTCAACAATCCTTTAGCCTTATATTTTTTATATGCATCTTTCGACACTAATGGAAAATACTCATGCGTTTTGCCATATGCTTTATAACCAACAAACTCCTTTTGGTCTAGTATTCTTATTATGGTAGAAACAGTAGTATACGCAGGCTTTGGCTCAGGCAACTGTGCTATTACATCCTTAACAAAGGCTTTTTCTAAATCCCACAATATTTGCATAACCTGCTCTTCAGCCTTAGTGAGTTCTTTCATAAGGCAAACATATAACTAAATTATTAGTTATACAACTAAATTCTTAGAATTTGACAAAACCATGAATCTCAAACATAAAAAAACCCGATAGCTGCTCACTATCGGGTTAATATTGATTTGGTCTAAAAATATTATTCAATAATCATTGCTGCACCTACTGTAGTATTACTTCCTTCGTCGATAATAATAAGTGAACCGGTGTTGCGGTTTCTGCGATACTCATCATAAAACAGCGGTACTGTTGTTCTAATTTTAACGCGACCTATTTCATTTAAAGTTAACGAATCAACATCTTGAATTCTGTGTAAGGTATTAACATCAACTTTATACAATATTTCTTTTACAACACATCGAGCATCACGGGTAGTATGCCGAATGCTGTATTTCCCGTTTAAGCGAAGTGGATTTTTATCATCCATCCAGCAAACCATAATATCGATGTCTTGGCCAATTTTAGGCATGTTGTTTTCACGCACTAACATATCACCGCGACTAATATCTACATCATCTTCTAATGTTACGGTAACCGATTGAGGAGGATACGCTTCTGCTAAATCGCCATCAATAGTTTTAATAGCTGCAATTTTTGTGCTGATACCACTTGGCAAGTGCACAATTTCATCACCAGGCTTTAAAACACCACCTGCAACGCGACCAGCATAACCACGGTAATCGTGATGCTCGCTACTCATTGGTCGAATTACGCTCTGCACAGGAAAACGTGTATCAATCAAGTTATGATCTGAACCAATGTGAACAGTTTCAAGCGTGTATAATAATGTTGGGCCTTCATACCAATCCATTTTCTTACTGCGGTCAACAACATTGTCGCCAAGTAATGCACTAATTGGAATAAAACGAACATCTTGCACATCTAATTTTGATGCAAAGTGACGGAATTGCTCTACTACAACATCATATTTTTCTTTGCTGAAATCAACTAGGTCCATCTTATTAACACAAATTACAATATGTGGTATTTGTAATAATGAAGCAATAAACGAGTGACGATAAGTTTGTTCAACAATACCATGACGCGCATCAACCAAAATGATGGCTAAGTTTGCAGTAGACGCGCCGGTTACCATATTTCTAGTATATTGAATGTGGCCTGGCGTATCAGCAATAATAAATTTGCGTTTAGGTGTACTGAAATAGCGATAAGCTACATCAATTGTAATTCCTTGCTCGCGTTCGCTGCGTAAACCATCGGTTAATAATGCTAGGTTAACATAATCTTCTCCCCTCGATTTACTGGATTTTACGATTGCATCCATTTGATCTTGGAAAATAGATTTTGAATCGTATAACAAACGACCAATTAAAGTTGATTTACCGTCATCAACACTTCCTGCTGTGGTAAAGCGCAATAATTCCATGTTTAAATAACCATGGTGATCGAATTTTCCGTCTTGAACTAAATGTTCCATTATGTTTGGATAAAGTATTTAATTAATAATTTTTTATTCGTGGTTTTACTAAAATTGCTGAACAATTATTTAGAAATAACCAGCTTTTTTTCTGTCTTCCATTGCTGTTTCACTGCGTTTGTCATCAGCGCGACTGCCACGCTCTGTTACACGCGTTGTAGCAACTTCGTAAATGATTTTTTCTACAGTATCCGCATCGCTTTCAACAGCGCCGGTAATAGGCAAATCGCCGCAAGTTCTAAAACGAACGGTCATTGTTTTAGGTGTTTCGTTAGGTCGCACCTTAACCCATTCTGGGTGAGTAGAAATTAATGCGCCATCGCGCTCAATTACTTCACGTTGATGTGAAAAATACAATTTAGGTAACGGAATATTTTCCTGATAAATATATTGCCAAACGTCCATTTCTGTCCAGTTAGAAATAGGGAAAATACGGAAGTGTTCGCCGATATGTTTTTTACCATTAAACAGGTTCCATAACTCAGGTCGCTGATTTTTAGGATCCCATTGGCCAAACTCATCTCTGTGCGAGAAAAAACGTTCTTTAGCACGTGCCTTTTCTTCGTCGCGACGAGCGCCACCCATAGCAGCGTCAAATTTTTCCCTTTCAAGTGTTTCGAGCAAGGTAACTGTTTGCAATGCATTGCGACTTGCGTTTAAGCCTTTTTCTTCAACCGCAGTTCCTTTCGAAATGGAATCTTCTACGCTACCAACTATAATGGTTGCACCCATTTCTTTCACTAGCCAGTCGCGGTAAACCATTGTTTCTTCGAAGTTGTGGCCAGTATCAATATGCACTAAAGGGAAAGGGAATTTCGCAGGCCAAAAAGCTTTTCTTGCGAGATATACCATTACGATAGAGTCCTTACCACCTGAAAATAACAATGCAGGTTTTTGGAACTGCGCTGCTACTTCACGCATCACGTAGATGCTTTCAGCTTCCAGCTCTCTTAAATGTGTTAAACTATAACTCATGATAAATATATTATGATTGTTGAATGATAGGTATGATAAAATCAACTAAACGTTGCACGCTCTCACTAATTTCCATTTGATCGGTCCTAATTTCCAATGCCGGATTTCCAGGTGCTTCGAATGGTGAAGTAATGCCTGTAAAATCAGGTATCAATCCCGCCCTAGCCTTGGCATATAAGCCTTTCACGTCCCTGGCCTCACAAACTTCCAGCGGTGCATTTACGTAAATCTCCACAAAATCAACTTCGCCAATAATTTGCTTGGCCAATGTGCGAATTTCGTTGGTCGGGCTCACAAAGCTATTGAGCGTAATTATGCCACAATTAAGCAATAACTTACTCACTTCAGCTATTCTGCGAATATTTTCAATGCGGTCAGCATCACTAAAAGTGAGATTATTATTGATTCCACTGCGAATATTATCACCATCTAAAAGCATAGTGAGATAGCCTTTTTGATGTAATTCCTTCTCAACAGCCTCAGCAATAGTGCTCTTCCCAGACCCGCTTAAACCCGTTAGCCATATAACTTTCGAGCGTTGCTTTAACAACGTTTCCTTATCCTTTCGTTGCAGGATACGGTCAAAAATTGGATGGATATTATCTTGAACTGGGTTCATGGTATTCATTTTTGCCTTAAAAGCGGTGCAAAGGTAAGGATTGCTGCCGAAAAATTGAAGTAAAAACGAAAGAATCGGAAACCAAATATCGGTAGTTCTATTAAATTGATATAATACGCCTGTAAAACATTTCCCAAACAAGTTTTCTTATGTAAAGCTGAATTAAAACCTAGCCTTCACATTTCCAGGTTATGGAAGCATCAACTATAGTTTCCTCATCAAGTTCCCAACGGGCTTTCCATTGCAAGTCCGCTCCCGCAAAAAAGGCGGGATGCGGGCTTTCCATTACAATCCCGGCTAACTTATCATTATGTGCTTGCCAATAGCTTTTGGGTAAGCGTGCATTGTTATTTTTAATTGCCTGCAAATTTGTCAGATGCTCTAAAACCTGGCAGGTGTAATTGTTAAATATACTTAACCCCGTAAACTTTATCATACCAAAATTTAAGCGCTACACTTTAAAAAATAATAGCTGAAATAGCAGCCATAACAAAACCTGCAATTTTGTCACCCTCAATTTTTTACTTTAAATCCAGCTTAAGCTATAGCAGTCGTAACATATTTAATCATGAAATAAAATCAGACGTTTGCTTCCAATAACATGCGCTTTTCAAATTGTTTGCTATTCGGGTTAAACCCAACCAAAGCAATAGTTTGATTGATTTATTAATGTCTATTGCATAATTTGGGCTAAATCAATAGTTTGGTCGATTTGCAAAGGTCTATTGTTTAATCTGGGTTAAATAATTTAGAACAAATAAAACGCAATTCAATTAGACTAGAAAAGCATTTTAAATAAATTAAATATTATCATGTGGCTTCATAACTAAACTACCTGAGTTTTCCATTTTCCACGTTTAAATATAATAACAAACACAATTGCCATGCACGCTTCCGATATCGGAACTGCCATATACACTCCAGTTGATTTCAAATCTAAAACCGTAGATAAAAAATAGGCTAACGGAATTTGTAAAACCCAAAAGCCGAAAAAATTAATTATTGTTGGTGTTTTGGTATCACCCGCACCATTTATGGCATTAGCCAAAACCATTTCATAGCCATAGGCAACGTAGCCTAAACATAAAATGCGTAAACATAATACACCTTCTTTTACAACTGCCGCATCACGCGTAATCACATGAATTAATTGTTCAGGGATTAATAAGAATAAAACCATTACAATTCCCATAAATATCATATTAAAATAACCTGTTCGCCAAACTGCCTTTTCCGCGCGATCAGGTAATTTGGCACCTAAATTTTGACCCACAAGCGTTGCTGCTGCATTCGAAATTCCCCACGCGGGCAAAATGGTAAATATTACAATTCTGATTGCAGTGGTATATCCCGCCAAAACATGTTCACCAAACTTCGACATGATGCTCATTAAAAAAATCCAACTTGCAGAAGCAATTATAAACTGACCTGCAGTACCAGCAGCTAATACCATAATTTGCTTGATTACTTTGGTTTTAACTTGCCAAATTTTACCTTTTAATACAATTACCGATTTTCCGTTTACCAAATAATACAATTGGTACAAAACACCTACAGAACGACCGATAGTTGTTGCCACTGCCGCACCTTTAACGCCAAGTTCCGGAAAAATCCAGATACCAAAAATAAATAGTGGATCGAGTATAATATTAATACCGTTCGCTAAAATTAAACTCTTCATAGCAATTGCAGGATCACCGGCTCCTCGGAAAATACCGTTAATTAAAAACAAAAACATAATCGAAAAATTACCGATTAACATCCATTGCATATAACCCAACCCTATTGCTATCATGCTATCGCTTGCACCCATTAAAATCAAAATGTCTCGCGAATAAAACATTCCAATAAATGATACTATTGTTGCCAAGCCCAAACCCAAATAAATTGCTTGCATACCTGCTTCGGCGGCTCCTTTGGCATCTTTTTCACCAACCCGTCTGGCAACAAGCGCAGTTGCACCCATGCTCAAGCCGAATCCTAAAGAATAAATTATTGTAAGGGTGCTTTCAGTTAAACCAACAACGGCAACCGCTTCAACACTAATTCTACTTACAAAAATAATATCTACTAATGCAAATATGCTCTCCATTCCCATCTCAAAAATCATAGGAACAGCTAATAAAAAAATAACGGTATCAATTTTACCAGTGGTGGTATCAATATTATCACCTTTCAAGGCTTTTCTTAATAAAGAAAAAAATGCGCGTATGCCGGACATGTCAATAAATTTACAATAATAAAATTAGTTGAGTGTGCGCTGCTCCGCATTTTCACCTGATGGCGAACAGCTTAGTAATTGGGTAATAAAGCTAACCGACTGCGGAAAAGTGAGAGCTTAAGCTAATAAAATCATATACCTGAAAATTATAAGGGCAAATATAATAAAGCATTATCAATTGCAAAAAAGAGATGTAGCAGTATGAAGTCCCTAAAAATTAAAATAGGTAGTTGCAAATTTTTAAAAGGTGTAGTCTTCGAAAATTCCTAAGCAATCGATTTCCTGAATACACAAATACCTAACCTTATAGTAATAATAAGTAAACAAGCGGTATGTTTCCAATTGGTGATAATAATTTAATTAATAACAATCACAAAATAGCTTATCAAAAGCCAAACGTGTCAGCTCGATAATACACATAGGTGTTAATCAATCGTTTATTAAACAATTCATTTTGGATAAATCTGTTCCTATTTATTAAATCAGATTTAAACACCGGTGTGGCGTGTAATTACGAATTCTTTTTTCCGAAGGTAAACCCACCTATTAAACTAAGCAGGAATAACACAACAAAAATGAAAAATAGCACCCGTGCAATCGAAGTAGCACCTGCTGCAATACCACCAAACCCAAATACTGCCGCAATAATGGCAATAATAAAGAAAATAACAGCGTAACGTAACATAATATATAATTTAATAATGAATGAATAAATTGAAACTAAAGCAGCGATTAAACTGCGTTAAATATTTTTTAATGTTGCACTATATTTCTAACTGTTCGCAAACAAATATATTTCCACAAACCTTGTATCCGTTTCTCAACTTAGGTAAATGTGTCATTTAATTCCTATTGGTTCCTAATAGCAAACTGATATTTATTCGAACACTACCATTTAAATTAACATCATTGTTTGAACCTGTATTTTTTGTAACATCCAAAACACCTTGTGTATAAGTAATATCGGTATTTAGCCATATTCTATCACACAAAATTTTATTAGCTCCGATTCCCACATGCAATCCCATATCAAATCTATTAAAATCATCAATACTCTTTTCCCTGTTTGTTTCTGCGGTTACAAGATATGCGAATGAAGGTCCGAAAAGTATTTTAGGTCGAATAGGATCACCATATTCGCCTAAAAACAAAATGCACTTTAATGGTACTCTGATATATGAAAGTTTCGTTTTTGTTTCTACTTCTACACCACCGGATTTTGATTTGCTCTTTCCCCCTTCGTTAGCATAAACTAAATCAGCAGCAAAACCATAATTTTCGTTATCAGCATAAGTTATGGAGAGGCCACCAGTAAGACTAAACAAGAACTGATGAGTTGCATTTTTATCAGTTATAAATGCATCACCGAAACTAAACGCTCTTCCAAACGTTACATATTGTGCAGAAACACAGTGTGTTATTGAAACAAATAAAAGTAATACAACTAACTGCTTTTTCATAAATAATATTTTTGAATATGATAGTAATAATAATATATCTAACAAGGTTAGACAATATTGCTAATATTATTTAATAATCTGATAAACCTGTAACATCTTGCAAGAATTATGTAACAAATACAATGTATTTGAACTCTACCTTTATGCTAACAAATTATAACTATTATGAATAACAAAAAAAATATTCAACACAGCACTCCGATAGTGATTTTAGCAAATGAAAATATACTATGGCTCAATATCTGGGACGTAAGTTACGGTTACGGGGTATTCCATTATGGAATTTATTGATAAATTAATTTTTCACTTTTTTAAATTTATATATATGAGTAACAAGACAACAATGTTTGCAGTTTTAGCCGGACTGGGTGCCGGTGCTGCATTAGGATACTGGTTTGCGTCAGAAAAAAACGACAAATTACGTAAAAAAATAGGTAAAGCCCTTAATTCCGTTAGCGATGAAATAAAGGAAAAAATCATCAACGAATTTGATGAATTAAAAATGAGAGCTGGTGAATATAAAGGCAAAGGCATTACGTTGAAAGATCAAATCATGGAGTCATTATCTGGCATGAAAGAAGATGGCAAGCAAAAAGTTTACGACTTTATTGGTAAGACACAATCTGAGTCCAACAAAATATACGAAACTGGTAAACAAGCAGTAAAACAATTATAACGTTGTGGATACCATTAACAAAAATGACTTAAACGATTTTACCGATGATGTAAAAGCATATGTCAATGTTCGACTGCAGATTATAAGGCTGAATGTAACCGAAAAGGTTGCATTCACCTTATCCAACTTCATATCAAATGGTATTTATTTTGTCGCCCTCACTTTTTTCATTCTTTTTTTAAGTATAGGAATTGCTTTTGCATTGGGTATCTACTTAAAAAACAATGCATTAGGATTTATTATCGTAGCTGGATTCTACTTATTCTTAGTGCTTGCTATACGCTTCATTTTTTCAAAAGGCCTTAAAGCGAAATTGGCAAATTATTTTGTAAAAGACTTAACCAACGACGACGATGAAACCGATTAATAAATTAAATTTAAATCACACCGACGATCTTAATGCCGAAAGAAAAGCATTACGTAAACAAGTTGTATTGCTAGAAGATGAAATCAAATCGAACTATAAAGCCATAGTGGCCGATTTCAGTCCTGCCATTAATGCGTTACAAAAAGCAAACCAATTTAAAGATAAAATGATGGAGAAATTCCAAGGGATTGAAAATAAACCTGGAATACAGAGTGGTTTTGCATTGGCCAAAATTGCGCTACCGATAGTTCCTGTTATTGCTGGGAGGATTTTACTTAAAAGAAATAAAAAACTATTACTCCTATCAATAATTGGTTACGGTGCATTAAAGGCTACCCAATATATTTTTTCTAAAAATACCAGCGAACATGCTGAATCGATAAACCACCTTTTTAAAATAAACAAGGTAAATCAGGAGAAAGGTATTTTTTAATCACATCAGTGCATATCCTTAATAAGTTGCAGTATGTGATATATGCGCATGCAACCATGTACAACCAACACGATGTTTAACTGCACATTCTACGGCTTACAATGCGATATCTTCTTGGCATAAAGGTTATTGTTTAATAATGTAATCTTACCCAACTTAAAAAAAATATTGTTGTTTGCATTTCCTAAAAATCTATGGCAAACAGCCACACCGTTTTTAGACCTACGTAAATAAATGAAACCCTTGTTTTTTTGGCTCTTCGTTTGTCGGGTGGCTAAATTCTCTA
>Ga0209181_10001816_pt1 | contig 36091 bp, 30 predicted proteins | sample MAT05_FD_187208 | JGI IMG/M metagenome (GOLD analysis project Ga0209181, IMG submission 187208) | Freshwater microbial communities from Lake Fryxell liftoff mats and glacier meltwater in Antarctica - MAT-05 (SPAdes) (version 2) | ecosystem: Environmental > Aquatic > Freshwater > Ice > Liftoff... | reverse complement strand
GCAAAACGTCAGCGCCCATACGGTCGCTTCCTACAGAGATACGTTCAGATTGCTGTTCAAGTTTGCAAAGGAGAGGCTTCGCAAGGCTCCGTCTGCCCTGTCCCTCGATGAACTGGACGCGCCTTTTATCGGCGCGTTTCTGACCGATCTCGAGATGAAGCGCGGCGTCAGCGTCACGACACGCAATCTGCGCCTTACCGCCATCCGCTCCTTCTTCCGGTTTGTGTCCTTCGAGGAGCCTGCCCACAGCGCCCTCATCCAGCGCGTGCTCGCAATACCGAGCAAGCGACACGACAAGCGTGAAGTAAGTTTTCTGACGCGCTCCGAGATCGAAGCAGTCCTTGCTGCGCCTGATCGCGCGACCTGGTTCGGCCACCGCGATCACACATTGCTACTGCTCGCGACCCAGACCGGCTTGCGCCTCTCAGAGTTGACCGGCTTGCGCAGGGAAGCCATACATCTCGGCACCGGCGCGCACGTTCGGTGTGTGGGCAAAGGCCGCAAAGAGCGATGTACCCCACTGACGAGATACGCCCAGATCGCGCTTCAGGCGTGGCTCAAGGAGCCGGCGTGGCGTGGCGCCATGACCTTGTTCCCCAACCTGCACGGCGGCCAACTAAGCGCCGATAGCGTCCAGTCGATGCTGGCTAAATATGTGGACGTCGCCAGCAAGACATGCCCATCGCTGGCATCCAAGCGTGTGTCACCGCACGTCCTGAGGCACAGCACGGCAATGGAGCTCCTGCAGGCGGGCGTCGACTGTTCGGTGATCGCGTTGTGGCTCGGTCATGAATCAATCGAGACCACGCAGACCTACCTTCATGCCCACCTCGCCCTCAAGGACGCAGCTCTCGCAAAGCTCGAGCCGTACAAGCAATGCAAGCGTCTTCGGTTCCGCCCTGAGGATCACCTGCTCGCCTTTCTCGAGGCGCTGTGAGCGGTCAAACTATGCCGAACCGATCCCACGCCGACTACGGTGAATCCGGGGAGCAGCGAGCCCATTCGGCACAGTTCGGCGATCGGCGTAGTCGGCCAAGCTCAACGGGCACGAGCCGTGGGCCTACTTGAAGGACGTGCTCACGCGGCTGCCCACGCAGTTGAACAGCCGGATTGGGGAGTTGCTGCCGCACCAGTGGCAGCGCGCCGACTAAGGCCCACCAGGCTGCGCAAAGGCGCCGCGTGAACAACGCGGCCATGCGCTGGCCGATGCAGACGACCAGGGCACCGACGCGCACCCAGCGCACGAGTCGCGTCAGCGCAGTCCTGCAGGTCATCGCCACCACGTTCGTCATGCATGCGATGGTGACGCACCGCTCCCGTCAGCTCAATATGCCGCGCCCAGACGCTTACCTTCAGGTCGCGGTAATGCAGCTGCAGCTTCTGGCGCGCCTCGGTGGCCAGGCGCAGCGACGCCAGCCGGGCGCGGGTGGCCGCATCCGGTCCCACAGCCGGTGCGTAGACTGCCAGGCGCTCGGCCGCGGCCCGGGTGGCGGCCGGCAGCACCGCGAGGATCTTGGACAGCGCGGTCTCGGCGCTCGCCGCCAACGCAACATCGAGCCGCGGTTGGGCCAGGCGGATGGCCGCCACCAGGGCTTGGGCTTCAGCGGTGGTGAACATCAGCGGCGGCAGATCAAAGCCGGCCCGCATGCGGTAGCCCACGCCGGCCTCGCCGTCGATGGGCACGCCCTGAAGCTGCAGGTCGGCGACGTCGCGGTAGACCGTGCGCAGCGACACCTGCAGCCGCTCGGCCAGCAGCGCAGCGGTGCACAGGCGTCGCCCACGGATCAGCTGCACCAGCTGGAACAACCGGTCGGCACGGCGCATGCCGCTACTCGCCGTCCCAGTAGTCGAGGTGCTGGCCGGCCCGGCTGATGAAGTGAAAGGCCGGGGCGGCAGCCGCCGAAACCCCCGGCGCAGGGGCGTCGAAGATGCCGAACTTGCCGCTGTCGGGGTAGTCGCAGATCTCGGGCAGATCCTGGCTGCTGATCGCCAGATAGCGCAGCTCGGTGGGGCCGGTGTTGGTGATCGCATGGGCCGTCTCCGGACCGCCGGCCGGGCAGCCGATGACGTCACCCTCGCGCAGGGCACAGCGGGTGGCGCCGTAGCGCAGCTCGCCCTGGCCAGCAAGGACGACAAACAGCTCGTCGTTGTGGCGGTGGCTGTGGAACGGAAACGCCTGCTTGCCCGGCGCCACCACCACCAGGCCGCAGCCCAGCTTGTGCAGGCCCAGCAGGCTGCCGATGCGGCCCAGGCGGGCCTCGATGCGCTCGGCGATCGGGCCGGGCGGTTGGTATTCGGGCGGGCGAGGCTGCAGTTCCACGTCGGCCAGGTTCAGGATCGGTGGGTTCATGGTGTCGGGCTCCGGGTTGGGTGGCGTGATCCATCCGGCGGTGCGCCGGCGCAGCGGGTGACGGACGGCAGGCGGGATGCTAGCGCCGCAAGGTGCGTGCCCAGGGGCTGCTGACAGCGGCATGTCAGCAGGCTGCACAGCGGGACAATGCCTGCATGGCATCCAGGATGGGCTTCAAGGGCAACAAGCAGGCGCTTGCGCGCAAGCTTTGCGTGGCCTGCGGCCGCGAGATGGTGTGGCGCAAGGCCTGGGCCAGGAACTGGGCCGAGGTCCGCTACTGCTCGGACGCCTGCCGCCGCCGCGGCGCCAGCATGCCCGGCCGATGAGCCCTGACGCGGCGGCTTTGCCGACCCCGCATCCCGGTGCCCACCCGGCAGCCTACCCGGCAGCTCATCCCGCAGCCCAACCGGCCCCGCACCCGGTGCGCCACCTGGTGATCGTGCTGGGCGACCAGCTCGACCGCGGCGCGTCGGCCTTCGACGGCTTCGACCCCACGCAGGACTGCATCTGGATGGCGGAGGTGGCCGAGGAATCGACCCAGGTCTGGTCGGCCAAGCAGCGCACGGTTTTGTTTCTGTCGGCGATGCGCCACTTTGCCGCTGCGCTGCGGGCCGACGGCCTGCCGCTCGACTACCGCCGGCTGGACGCCCCCGCCAACAGCGGCACGCTGGCCGGCGAACTGGCGGCCGCGATTGCCCAGCACCGGCCCGCCGCGCTGCGCATGACCGCGCCCGGCGACTGGCGGGTGCTGCAGGCGCTGCGCGGCGTGGCGGCCGCAAACGGCCTGGCGCTGGCGGTCTGCGACGACCGGCATTTTTTCACCACGGTGCGCGACTTCAGCGCCCACGCCGAGGGCCGCAAGCAGCTGCGGCTGGAGTTTTTCTACCGCGAGCAGCGGCGCCGCCACGGCGTGCTGATGGACCGCGCCGACCCCAACCAGCCCGAGGGCGGGCGGTGGAACTTCGATGCCGAGAACCGTGGCGCCTTCGGCCGCGACGGCCCGGGCGCCGTGCCGCCGCCCACCCGCTTTGTGCCCGACGCCATCACCGCCGAGGTGATGGCGCTGGTCAACACCCGCTTTGCCGGCCATCCCGGCCAGGCCGACAGCTTCGGTTGGCCCGTCACCCGAACCCAGGCGCTGCAGGTGCTGGACGACTTCATCACCTGGCGCCTGCCCGCCTTTGGCCAGTGGCAGGACGCGATGTGGCAGGGCGAGCCCTGGCTGTACCACGCCCATCTGTCGGCGGCGATGAACCTCAAGCTGCTGCAGCCACGCGAGGTGGTGGCCCGTGCCGAGGCCGCTTACCGCAGCGGCGCCGTGCCGCTGGCCGCCGCCGAGGGCTTCATCCGCCAGGTGCTGGGCTGGCGCGAGTACGTGCGCGGCATCTACTGGACCCGCATGCCGGGTTATGCCGGGCGCAACGCGCTGCAGGCGACCGAGCCGCTGCCGGCTTTTTACTGGACCGGCAACACGCCGATGGCCTGCCTGCGCGACGTCATTGCCCAGACCCTGGCGCACGGCTATGCCCACCACATCCAGCGCCTGATGGTCACCGGCCTGTACGCGCTGCTGCTGGGGGTGCGGCCGCAGGCGGTGCACGCCTGGTACCTGGCGGTCTACGTTGACGCGGTGGAATGGGTCGAGCTGCCCAACGTGCTGGGCATGAGCCAGTTTGCCGACGGCGGGCCGGCCGCCGGTCTGCCCGAGGGCGTGGGTTTGATGGCCAGCAAGCCCTACGCTGCCACTGGCAAGTACATCCAGCGCATGAGCAACCACTGCGCCGGCTGCCGCTTCGACCCGGCCGCGGCCACCGGCGACAATGCGTGCCCGTTCACCACGCTGTACTGGGATTTTTTGTCTCGACATGACGCCCGTCTGGCGCGCAATCCGCGGATGGCGCTGCAGGTCAAGAACCTGTCCCGGCTGTCCGCAGACCAGCAGGCCGCCATCGCCGTCCGGGCGCAGGCGATCCGCGGCGGTTTGCTCGACCCGGCCTGAGCGCCACCCCTTCACCGACCTTGCCGACCTTGCCGAGAGCGCCATGAACCCCAGCTTCCCACCCACCCGGGCCGCCGCGCTGGCCGGCCTGGGTGCCATGCGCACCCAGTCTTACGCCAGCAGCCGCAACCACCTGGACGGCGCCGTCACCCATTTGTCGCCCTACCTGACCCACGGCCTGCTCAACCTGCCCGAGGTGGCGGCGCTGGCCGCCGCCCGCCATGCGCTGCCGATCGAGCACAAGTTTGTGCAGGAGCTGGCCTGGCGCGAGTTCTTCCACCATGTCTGGCAGCACCAGGGTGAAGCCATCTTCAGCTCGCTGCACGCCGGCCCGCGGCCCGATGCCGATTACGCCGCCGCGGTGCCCGACGACATCCGCCAGGCCCGCACCGGCGTGCCGGTGATCGACACCGCCGTGCGTCAGCTCTACGCCTGCGGCTGGCTGCACAACCATGCCCGGATGTGGCTGGCCAGCTACGTGGTGCATGTGCGCGGTGTGCACTGGCGCGCCGGGGCCGACTGGCTGGTGGCCCATTTGCTGGACGGCGACCTGGCCAGCAACCATTTGTCGTGGCAGTGGGTGGCCGGCACCGGCAGCCACAAGCCCTATTTGTTCAACGCCGAGAACGTGGCCCGTTTCGAGGGCAATGAGCGCGGCTGGGCCAGTCCGGGCAGCGTGATCGACACCGATTACGCCACGATCGAGCGCTGGGCCCGCGGCACCGCTGGCTTGCCACCGGCGCCGTCTGCGGCGGCCGGTACGGTCGCGGGTACGGTAGCGGGTGCGGGGGCCGGTGGCGTGGACGAACCGCCGCTGGGCCACCGGCCACCGGCCGACTTGCCGGCGCCCGCGCTGCTGACCGCCAGCCAGGCCAGCGCGCTGGCCAAGACCCTGGCCGGCCGCGAGGTCTGGCTGGTGCACCCCTGGTCGCTGGTGGACCCGGTGTCGGGCCAGCGCAGCGGCACACCGGGCCAGGTGCTTCGCCTGGGCGTCTGGCCGGCCGAGTTCCACGCCCGCTGGCCCTGGTCGGCCGCGCGTTGGCGTTTTGTCCGCACCGCCATGGTGGCCGCCAGCGACCAGGTGGTCTGGGCCGACAGCCCCACGCTGCAACAGGCGCTGGCCAAGGCCGCCAGCGTGCGCTGCACCGACAACGGCCACCTGCCCGCCGACTGGCCCGCCGATTGGCGCCAGCCGGCGGCCCGGCTGCTGGCCGAGCCCGAGCGGCCCTGCCCGTCGTTTTCACAGTTCTGGCGCCAGGCCACCCGCGGCTACGACAAGCACCAGGCCTGGCACCGCGTGCGGTCGGACGATCAGGCCGAGCAGGCCGATCTCTACGGGGATTGATCGCCGCGCCGGTGCCGGCAGCGCATCGGCGATGATCCGGCCCAGCCCCACCGTACCCCACGCAACGCACGAGAACCGCTGATGCCCGATCTGTTCACCCGCCGCCAGGGCCTCGTTGCGCTGGGCGCTGCCGGCCTGCCCGCCTGGGCCACCGACGTCAGGCCCAGGCCGCGTCCAAGTGCGGCGGGCGGCGCGGCACCTGCTGCTGCCGGCGCGGCCTTCCGGCCCGCTGGCAGCGGCATCGTCTTGCCCCCGCTGGCGCTGCGCCAGCGTCGGCTGGCCAACGGCCTGCAGGTGGTCAGCCTGCCGAGTGGGCCGGGGCGCTCGGGCGGCACGGTCAGCGTGCAGGTCTGGTACCGCGTCGGCGGCAAGGACGACCCGGCGGGCCGTTCGGGTTTTGCGCACCTGTTCGAGCACATGATGTTCAAGCGCACCCGCAACATGCCGGCCGAGATGTTCGACCGGCTGACCGAGGACGTGGGCGGCCAGAACAACGCCTTCACCGCCGAGGACATGACGGCCTACCAGAGCGAGGTGCCGTCCAACCACCTGGAGCGCCTGCTCTGGGCCGAGGCCGAGCGCTTGGCCAACCTGCAGGTGGACCAGGCCAGTTTCGACAGCGAGCGCAAGGTGGTGATCGAGGAGTTGCGCCAGCGGGTGCTGGCCGACCCCTACGGCCGGCTCTTCAACGCGCTGCCGCAGCACGCCTTCGAGCGCCACCCCTACCAACGCCCGGTGATCGGCAGCGAGGCCGACCTGAACGCCGCCACGCTGGGCGACGTGCAGCGCTTCCACAGCACCTACTACCGGCCGGACAACGCGCTGCTGATCGTGGTCGGTGATTTCGACCCACCGCAGCTCGACGGCTGGATCGACCGCTATTTCGGCCCGCTGCGCAACCCGGCGCAAGCCATCCCGCGTGTCGACACGGTTGAGCCGCCGCGCCTGCAGGACGCCCGGGTCGAGCTGAGGGCGCCCAACGTACCCCTGCCCGCGGTGGCGCTGGTCTGGAAAGGCCCGCCCGCCAGGCACGCCGATGCACCGGCGCTGGAGCTTGCCGCCGCGCTGCTGGCGTCGGGCGACTCGTCCCGGCTCAACGAGGCGCTGGTCTACAACACCCAGGCGGCCCAGGCGGCCGGTTTTGCCGCCGAGCTGTATGCCGACGCCGGCCTGCTGGCGGCCTATGCGATCGCCGCCAGCGGCCAGCCGCTGCGCAAGCTGGAGGACGCGCTGCTGGCGCAGATCAGCGGCCTGGCGCGCGGCCGGGTCAGTTACGCCGAGATGGACAAGGTGCGCACCCAGTTGCTGACGTCGGCTTTGCTGTCGCGCCAGACCCCGCAAGGCCAGGCCGACGCGATCGGCCGCGCGGTACTGCTGTATGGCGACGCCCGCGAGGTGGACCAGCGCATCACCCGCCTGCAGGCGGTGCGGGTGGCCGACATCCAGCGGGTGCTGCAGCAGTACGTGCTGCGCGCGCGCCGCGTCACGATCGACTATGTGCAAGGGGCGGCGGCATGAGCCCGCCGGACAGTCCGACGATAGGTGTATCGATGGCCAGACGGTGGCGCGCCAGCGCACTGCCATCGGCGTTGCTGGTTGCGCCGCGGGGGGGTGCGCTGATGACGGCCGTGCTGGCCGGCGTGCTGCTGCTGCCCGGCGCCGGGCATGCCGGCACCCCCGGCGTGGACGAACCGCCGCCCGCCCAGGCACCACGCCCGCTGGTCCTGCCCGCGCTGCACCAATCCACGCTGGCCAGCGGCCTGTCGCTGGTGGTGGCACCGCGGCCCGGTTTGCCGGTGGTCACGGTCAGCCTGCTGGTGCGCGCCGGCCCCGAGGCCGACCCTGCCGGCCGGCCCGGCGTGGCCGCGATGACCGCCACGCTCTGGCCCAAGGGCGCCCTGCGGGCCGGCAAGCCGGTGCCGGCGGCCGAACTGGCGCGTTTGGCCGAAGCGCTGGGCGGTGGCCTGGACAGCAACAGCAGCTGGGGCGCCAGCACGCTGAGCATGACCGTCAGCAGCCCGCGCCTGGGCGAGGCCGCCGCCTTGCTGGCCGACGTGCTGCGCCACCCGCTGCTGGCCGCCGACGAGCTGGAGCGCGCCCGCGCCCAGGCCCTGGACGGCCTGCGGGTGACGCTGGGCAACCCGGCCGACGTGGCCGCGCTGGCCTTGCGGCGCAGCTTCTGGGGCAACGGACCTTACGGCCAGTCGGCGCTGCCACCGGCGCTGCAACGGCTGACCCGGGCCGACGTGCAGGCGTTCCAGGCCAAATGGGTACGGCCGGAGCTGGTGGCGCTGGTGCTGGTGGGCGATATCACCCCCGAGCAAGGCCAGGCCCTGGCGCAGCAATTGTTCGGCGACTGGCGCGCGCCGGCGCAGCCGGTGCCGGTGCTGGCGCCTGCCGCACCGGCGCCGATAGCTGCGCCGCTGGTGCTGATCGACATGCCCGGCAGTGGGCAAAGCGGCGTGGCAGTGGCCGCGCCCTATCTCGGCAGTGCGCCGGCGGACCGGCCGCAGCGTTATGCCGCGCTGGTGGCCAATGCGGTGCTGGGCGGCGGCTATTCAGCCCGGCTGAGCCAGGAGGTGCGCATCAAACGCGGCCTGAGCTACGACGCGACCGGCAGTGCCGAGAGCCACCCGTCCGGCGGCATGTTCAGCGCCCGCGCCCAGACCAACCACCCCACCGCCGCCGAGGTGCTGGCGCTGCTGCGCACCGAGATCACCCGGTTGGCCGATGCCCCGCCTGCGGCGGACGAACTGGCCGCACGCCAGGCCACGCTGGTGGGCAGTTTTGCGCGCCGGCTGGAGACCACCGCCGGCCTGTCTGCCGTGTTGGTGGGTCAGCTGGCCCAGGGCCGGCCGCTGGCCGAGCTGGCGGCGTACAGCCCCGGCCTGCTGGCCGTCACGCCCGCCCAGGTGCAGGCGTTTGCGCGCCAGCACTGGCAGGCCAGCGGCTTGCGGGCAGTGATCGCCGGTGATCTGGCAGCCGGCGGCGCCAGCCTGGCCGCGTTGGCGGCACAGCCAGGCCAGGTGCTGCGGCTGCCGGTGGCCGAGCTGGACCTGGAGCAGGACGGCCTGCGCAAGCCTGCCGCCCGCTGAGCCGGGCACAACCCACGCGCTGCGCACAAGCCCCCGAGCCGGGGCGCTTGAATTGCCCGGCCGCGGGGCCATGTGCCGGGCATGGTTCCCGACGCTGACGCTCCCCAGGCCGCCCTGGCCACGCTGGCTGCTGCCCTGCCGCTGCTGGCGCTGGTGCTCGTCGCGCTGCTGGGCCTGGCCGCGCTGCTGGCCCAGCCCTGGTGGACCGAGCGGCGCCGTGCCCGGTTGCGGGCGCTGCCGTTTCCGCCGGCCTGGCGCCGCATCCTGCGCCGCCGCGTGCCGGCAGCGGCCCGCCTGCCGGCCGACCTGCAGCGGCGGTTGAAGGGCCATATCCAGGTCTTCCTGGCTGAAAAGCCCTTCATCGGCTGTGCCGGTCAGCATGTCGGCGACGAGCAGCGCGTCACCATCGCTGCCCAGGCCTGCCTGCTGTTGCTGGGCCAGCCGCGCCCGCGCTACTACCCGCGCCTGCGCGAGGTGCTGGTCTACCCCGACGCTTTTGTCGTCGACCGGCTGATGGCCCAGGCCGGCGGTGTGGTGCAGGAGCGGCGCCAGGCACTGGCCGGTGAGTCCTGGACGCAAGGCCGGGTGATCCTGTCCTGGGCCGAGACCCTGTCCGGCGCGGCCGACCCGGTGGACGGCCGCAACGTGGTGGTGCACGAGTTTGCGCACCAGATCGACCAGGACAAGGGTGTGGCCGACGGCCGGCCGTGGCGTGCGTCGCGTGCGCAGCGCCGGCGCTGGGTGCAGGTGATGGACGAGGCATTCGAGCGCTTGCGGCAGCAGCCCTCGGCGCTGATCAGCGACTACGGCGCCACCGAGCCGGCCGAGTTTTTTGCCGTGGTCAGCGAGCTGTTTTTCGAGCAGCCGCAGGCGCTGGCCGCCGAGGTGCCGGCGGTCTACCGCGAGCTGGCGCTGCTCTACCAGGTCAACCCGCTGGCCTGGTGACGGGCGCCGACCGGCGCCGCCTGGCCGCCAGGGCCTAAAGTGGCGGGTCTTGACCACCGGAGCCCCCATGCAACGCCGATCCCTGATTGTTCGCCTCAGCGCCGTGTCGTCGCTGTCCGTGCTGGCCACGCTGGCGTCTGCCGTGCTGGCGCCCACAGCCCTTGCGCAGACGCAGGCCGACAAGCCGCCACTGCGCATCCTGGTGGGTTTCCCGCCCGGCGGCTCGGCCGACACCATCGCCCGCCTGCTGGCCGAGCGCCTGCCGGCGCAGCTGGGCGGGCAGGCCGTGGTGGTCGACAACAAGCCCGGCGCGGCCGGCCGCATCGCCATCGACCAGTTGAAAACCGCCGCGCCCGACGGCAACACCGTGCTGGTGATGCCCAGCGGCCCGGTGGTGCTGTTTCCGCATGTCTACAAGAAGCTCAACTACGACGTGAACAAGGACCTGGCGCCGATCAGCCAGTTGGCCAACTTCCAGTTCTGTGTGGTCTCCGGCCCCAAGAGCAACGTCAAGACCATGGCCGAGCTGGTGGCCCGGGCCAAGGCCGACCCGTCCACCGCCACCTACGGTTCGTCGGGCAACGGCACGGTGCCGCACTTCCTGGGCCTGATGATCGGTGATGCCGCCGGCATCGACTTCCAGCATGTGCCCTTCCAGGGCGGCGCACCGGCGATGACCGCGCTGATGGGCGGCCACATCGGCTACACCATGGACGTGGTGACCGAGGCGCTGGAGCAGCACCGCGCCGGCAAGGTGCGGGTGATCGCGGTGGCCGGCGCGCAGCGTGCGCCCCAGCTGCCCGAGGTGCCCACGCTGCGCGAGCAGGGTGTGGCGATGGACGCCAGCGCCTGGTTTGCGATGTACGGCCCCGGCGGCCTGCCGGCGGCCATGGCGCAGCGGCTGAGCGGCGCGGTGCAGGCGGCACTGAAGGATCCGGTCTTCGCGCAGCGTCTGAGCGCGCTGGGGCTGGAGCCCATTGGCTCCAGCCCCGAGCAGCTGGCCGCGGTGCAGCGTGCCGACCTGGCCAAGTGGGCCAAACCGGTCAAGGCCTCGGGCTTCCAGGCCGATTGAGCGCGTGGTGATGACGCGCCGCCCCAACATCGTCTTCATCGTTGCCGACGATCTGGGCTATGCCGACCTGGGTTGTTACGGCGGCCGTGACGCCGAGTTCGGCAAGGTGTCGCCGGTGCTGGATGGCCTGGCCGCGAAGGGCTTGAAGTTCAGCCAGGGCTACGCCAACTCGCCGGTCTGCTCGCCCACCCGGTTTGCGCTGATGACCGCACGCTGGCAGTACCGGCTGCGCGGCGCCGCCGAGGAGCCGATCAACAGCCAGAGCCGCGGCAGCGACACGCTGGGCCTGCCACCCGCGCACCCCACGCTGCCGTCGCTGCTGCACGGCGCCGGCTACCGCACCGCGCTGGTCGGCAAGTGGCATCTGGGCTACCCGCCGCACTTCGGCCCGCTCAAATCCGGCTACGAAACTTTTTTCGGCCCGCTGTCGGGCGGGGTGGACTACTTCACCCACTGCGACTTTCGCGGCAATCACGACCTGTGGCTGGGCGAGGCCGAGTACCGCCAGCCGGGCTACCTGACCGACCTGATCACCGACCGCGCGGTGGCCTGGCTGGGTGAGGTGGCGCCGGCGGCTGTGCCGACGGATTCGGCCGCCGCCCAGCCGTTTTTCCTCAGCCTGCACTACACCGCGCCGCACTGGCCCTGGGAGACGCGTGGCGACGAGGCGCTGGCACAGCAGATCAAGGCCAATCTCTTCCACCTGCACGGCGGCAACATCCACCGCTACCGGCAGATGATCCACCACATGGACGAGGGCATCGGCCGGGTGATGGCCGCGCTGCGCCAGGCCGGGGTGGCGCGCGACACGCTGGTGCTCTTCACCAGCGACAACGGCGGCGAGCGCTTTTCTGACAACTGGCCGCTGGTGGGCGGCAAGATGGACTTGACCGAAGGTGGCATCCGCGTGCCCTGGATCGCGCACTGGCCGGCCGTGATTGCGCCCGGCGGCAGTGCCGGCCCATCGAGCACCGGCCTCACCAGCACCCAGCACTGCCTGACGATGGACTGGAGCGCCACCCTGCTGGCCGCCGCCGGTGTGGCGGCCGACCCGGCCTATCCGCTGGACGGCGTGTCGCTGCTGCCGGTGTTGCACAACCCGGCCACCACCTTCGAGCGGCCCATGGCCTGGCGCATGAAGCACCGCGGCCAGCGCGCCTACCGGCAAGGCGACTGGAAGTACCTGCAGGTGGACGGCTTGGACTACCTGTTCAACCTGTCCGTCGACGAACGGGAGCGCGCCAACCACGCCCAGCGTGAGCCCGAGCGGCTGGCCGCGTTGCGCCAGGCCTGGATCGACTGGGATGCCAGCATGCCGCCCATCGCCCCCGACGCCAGCGTCAGCCTGGGCTACGGTGCGGCCGACATGCCGCAGCGCTGAGGCGGGATCGGCCGGGTGGTGCACAGCCAGCGGTTGCCGCTGGCAGATACCCCCGCGCTACTTCAGCGCCCAGCCGCCGCTGACCGGGAAGACTTGCCCGACAAAACACGCCGCGGCGTCGCTGCACAGGTAGGCGGCAAACAGCGCGGCCTCGTCGGCCGACACCAAGCGGCCCAGCGGCACTTCACGCCTCAAGCGGTCCTGGAAGCGCGGATTGGCCTGCACCTCGGGCGGAAAGTAGGTCGGGTTCTCGACAAAGTTCTGCGCGATGGCGTTGAACTGGATGCCAAGTGGTGCCAGCTCCAGCGCCACCGCCTGCATGTAGGCCAGTTGCGCTCCGCGCGCCGCGCTGTAGCTGGCGGTGCGTTTTTGGCCGCGCAGCGCGGCGGCGCTGCCCATCAGCAGAATGCGGCCGCTTTGCCGGGCCAGCATCTGCGGCAGCACGGCAGCCACCAGGCGCGGCATCGGGTCCACCAGATGGGCAAACACGGCGCGCCATTCGGCCTCGACGATGTCCTGCGCCGGGGTGGACGGCGCGGGCAGCGACAGGTGCAGCACCAGCACGTCCACCGTGCCGGCGGCGGCCACGATGGTGGCCGGCAGACCGGGGTCATCGGCCAGCGTGCAGGGGTCGGCGATCACGTGGGCGCCGAGCTGGCTGAACACATCGCAAAGCGCCGGGCCCATGAAGTCTTGGGACTGGGTGATCAACACCCGCTTGCCGTCGAGTCGTGTGGAGCGCATGCGGCGCAGTATCGCGTCAATCCGCCAGCGCCAGCCGTTCGGCGCTGGCGCTGTCGAGGGCTTCACCCGTGCTGCGCCCCGAGGCCAGGCCGGCGTCGCCCAGGCGCTGGGCCAGCTGCGTGCACAAGGCCTGCAGCGAGCGGGTGATGTAGAGGCCCGGCTGGTTGCCGATGCGCATGCGCTGCTCGGCCTCTAGCCAGCCGACCAGGCGGGCGGCCACCTCGAAGCGCTGTTCGTGTTGGGCCAGCCAGGCCAGTGCCAGATGCAGCATCCAGGGTGTGCCGGTGCTGCGCATCACCGGCAAGGCCTCGGCCAGGGCGGGGCGGGTGGCGGCAATGTCGCCGCTTTGTGCCAGCATCGTGGTCCAGAGCGCCATCAGCGGCGCATGTTGGCGCAGCCGGCCGGCGGCGCGGATCTCGGCCAGCGCTTGGCGACCCACCGTCAGCGCCGCCTCGGTGTGGCCGATGTCATGCTCGCCCAGCATCAAGCCTTGGGCTGCGGACCAGCCCTCCGCTACGGCGCCGAGTTGCCGGCACAGGGCCAGCTCGTCGCGGCAAAAGGCCAGGTAGCTGTCGCTGTTGCCGGCCGTGCGTTGCTCGTTGCCCAGGGCATTGCGGCGGTAGCGGGTCAGCATCGGGCTCCAGCCCGTTTGCTCCAGGCCTTGCATGCGGGCCAGCATCTCGTCCTTGCGGTCGTGCAGCGCGGCGCGCACATTGAGCTGGTAGCAGAGGTAGACCGCGTGGTAGGCGCGCACCCGGTCGCCGGCCGGCTCAAAGGCATCGGCCGCGCGCAGTGCCGTGACGGCCGCATCGGCCGGCGCATAGGCCCCGCCGTACAGCGCCAGGCTGGCTACCGCGAGGTCAAAACCCCGCTGCAATGCCGCGTCGTGGCTGCGGCCGGCCTGCGCACGCACCGCCTCGCACCAGGACCGGCCTTCGTCAGTCAGGCCGACACGGTGCCACAGCATGGCCGATACCCCGAACAGCGCAAGCGCGGCATCGGCAGCATCGGGAACGGACGGGGCCGCAGGCACGGCGCCCGGTGTGGATGAGCTGGCTACGCCGCTGGCCGCTACCTGCACGGTGGCCGCAGCGGCCACCGCTTCCGCGCTACCGGCCCAGCGCAGCGCGGCGCGCAAATTGTCGATCTCGGGCGCGTGTTCGGTCACCCAGACCAGCACCGGATCGCTCAAGCCCCGCAGGTCGGCGCGGGTCCAGTAGCTGAGCGCGGCGGCCAGGTGGCGGTGCCGGGTGGTACCGGTCTCGCCGGCATCGGCCAGGCGCTCCAGGGCAAAGCTGCGCAGGCTCTCCAACAGCTTGAAGCGGGGTGTCGCGCCGGGCTGGGCCGGCGTGGCGACCAGGGATTTTTCGACCAGCGCCTGCACCGCATCCAGCACGGCCCAGGCATCGAGCGTGCTGTCGCCGCAGACGGTCTGGGCTGCCGCCAGCGTGAAGCCACCGCGGAACACCCCCAGCCGGCGGAACACCCGGCGCTGCCGCTCGTCGAGCAGGTCGTGGCTCCACTGCAGCGCGTCGCGCAGCGTGCGCTGCCGGGTGCTGGCGGTGCGTGCGCCCTGGGTCAGCAGTTGCAGCCGGGGGTCGTCGTCGTTGCCCAGCAGCAGCGCCGCGATGCCGTGCACGCCCAGCAAGGGCACCCGGGCGGCTGCCAGCTCCAGCGCCAGCGGCAGGCCGTCCAACGCACGGCAGATCGCGGCCACCGCCTGCTGTTGTTGCGGTGCCAGCGTAAAACCTGGCAGGCAGCCGGCCACCCGGTCGACAAACAACTGCACCGCGCCGCTGGCCATGAGTTTGCCGGCATCGCCGTCGTCGGCCACCGGCGGCACGGCCAGCGGGACGAGGCGAAAGACCTGCTCGCCGGGGATGCGCAGCGGCTCCTGGCTGGTCAGCACGACACGCAGTTGCGGCGCTTGCGCCAGCAGCTGGGTCAGCAGCGGCGCCAGGGTGTCGAGCAGGTGTTCGGCGTTGTCCAGCACCAGCAGCAGTGCCAGCGGTTGCAGCGCGCTGGCCAGCGCCGCACCGCTGCCGGCTGACGAAGCGCCGAGCTTGAGCGCCTGCGCCAGCAGGGCGCGCAAGGTGGCCGCGTCGGTGGTCTCGGCCGCCAGCGGTGCCAGCTCGACAAACCAGACGCCGTCGGGCCAGGACTGGCGCTGCGCTGCGGCCAGCGCCAGGGCCAGCCGGGTCTTGCCAATGCCCGACGGGCCCGCCAGCGTGAGCAAGCGGTGCAAGGCGGGCAGGGGCGCCAGCGCGGCGAGTTCTTGCTCGCGGCCGATGGTGGGGGCCAGGGCAGCGGGCAGGTTTCCGGTGTCAGCGGGCCGGGTGAGGGTGGGCGTGTTGGCGGCGGCGGCAGGCGCGGTGCTGGCCGTGGCCGCAAACCGGTAGCCGCGCCGCGGCACGGTCTCGATCCAGCGCGGCTGCTTGGGGTCGTCACCCAGCGCGGTGCGCAACTCACCCACCACTGTCTTGATCACCCCCTCGGTGATGAAGCGCCGGCCCCAGACGGTGTCGAGCAACTCATCCTTGGTGAGCAGCGCGCCGGGCCGGCTGGCCAGCGCCAGCAGCAGCTCGAAGGCCTTGGGCCGCATCGCCACCGGCTGGCCGTCGCGGCGCAGCTGCGCTGCCGCACGGTCCAGCGTGAAAGGGCCGAAGTGCAGCGGCGCGGCGGGCGCATCGGGCGGCGGTGCAGGCAGGGGCGGTTTGGCGGATATCACAGCACACATGGTACGTGCGGGGCGTGACGCGGGGCTGCGCCGACTGGGACCGAAACGAGACCTTTCGTGGACGACCTGCGGCGTCTGGATGCCAACACTGCAGGTATGACTTTCTTGCACCCGTTGCCACCCACCATGACCGCAGTTTCGATTCCCGTCCCGGCCAGCACCCCAGCCGGTCTTTATGCCGTCAGCCTGCTGCCGACCGACCCACAACACCCGGGCCGCATCGCCGGCCGGATCGAGCATGTGCTCAGCGGCCGGCGGCACGATTTTGACGACGGCGCAACGCTGCTGGCCTGCATGGCGCTGGAGCAACAGGTGGCACTGGCCGCCGCCCTGCCGGCGCCGCCCACCGTCGCGCCTGCCAGGGCGCGGCGCCGCTGAGTCTCAGCGCCCCTCCCGCCCATTCCACCGCTTCGCCCAACCGCCCCCAGCCCCGCCAACCCCGTCGAAAGCAAGCCATGCCCCACCGCCGCCGCCGATCTTTTTCAAACCCCCACCGGCTCGCCCTGCTGCCGGCCTTGCTGCTGGCCTGCCTGAGCGCCCATGCCGCCACCCGCACCTATTACGGGGCGGACAACGGCTTGTGGACCACGGCCGGCAACTGGAATGCGATCGGCGCGCCGGTGGCGGGTGACGATGTTTTCTTGGGCAGCCATGCGCCGTCCTTCAGCACGGTGGATCTGAACGTCAATTTCAATGCGGTGCTGACCTTCGCCGGCCACCTGAACACGGTGACGCTCAATTCCGCGGCGCTCAATGGCTTCATGATCCTGAACCAGACCACCGCCAGCTCGGCGATGTACGCCGCAGCCATCAACGTCGGCACCACGACGATCAAGAACAAATACCAGCAGAGCGCTGGCCTCGTCGATATCGGTGCCTTGACGCTCGGTGTGGGTGCGGGATCCAGCCAGAACTTCTACAACCTGTCCGGGGGGCAACTCAAGGTTCAGGACCTCGTCGTCGGCGCCTCAGGCAGCGGCACCTTCAACCAGACTGGCGGCGCGGTCTCGACCCTGGGCAATTGCGTATTTTGCGCATCGACTGCGCAACTCGGTGCCAAAGCGGGCGGCGGCGGTGTCTACAACCTGTCTGGCGGAACGCTGCAGGCCGATTTTTTCGTCGTCGGCGGGCAGGGCACTGGGCAGTTCAACCAAAGCGGCGGCACGATGGACTCGACGGTCTCTGTCGGCACTTCTGCGGGCAGCGGCAGTTTCAACCTGTCAGGTGGGTCGCTGAGTGGCGTGGTGACCGTCGGCGGCAAAGGCAGCTTCAACCTGCTGGCCGGCAGCACTGTCGGCGGCAGCGCGGCGATCCTGCTGGACGCAGGTGGCCTGTTCAACCACCAGGGCGGTGCATTCAACGCGGCGCCGACGGTGTCCATGACCGGCGGCACGCTGCGGTTGAACGGCCACAATTTCAGTGCCCAGGGGTTGATCGGCAGCAGCGGCACGCTCGAGAGCGGCAGCGGCAATGCCGTGCTGTCGCTGGACTACGCCGGCGGCAAACCGGCGGCCAGCTTTGACGGCGTGATCCAGAACGGCGCGGCCGGTGTACTGGGCCTCAGCAAGACCGGCGCCGACACCTTGATCCTGGGTGGCAACAACAGCTACACCGGCAACACCGTGGTCAAGGGCGGCGTGTTGCGCGCAGGCAGCAACGCGGCGTTTTCGCCCGGCAGCAGCTTTGTCGTGAACAGCGGCGCGGTGCTCGACGCCAATGGCAAGGCCGTCACGTTGGCCGGCTTGAGCGGTGCGGGCGGGACACTGGCCGTGTCCACCGGCTCGGTGACGCTGGGCAGCGCCGACCAGACCCAGACCTTTGCCGGTGACATCACCGGCAGTGGTGCCGTCAACAAGTTGGGCAGCGGTCAATGGACGCTGTCGGGCGGCGGCACGTTTTCAGGCGCCCTCAACGTGGTGGGCGGCAGCCTGCGGGTGGGCGCGCAAAACGGCATCGCCAGCACCAGCACGCTCAACCTGATGGGCGCGGGCAGTGCGTTGGTGCTGAGCTACAGCCAGAGCCTGGCCGGGCTGTGGGGTGGCAATGCCTCGACCCTGAGCTTTGCCACCGGCAGCAACCTGACGCTGGGCAGCGGCAACGCCGATACCGTTTTTCAAGGTGCCTTTGCCGGCACCGGCACGCTGACCAAGGTGGGCACGGGCACGCAGACGCTGGGTGGCGGCGCCGCCGATGCACTCAACAGCAATACCAGCACGCGCCTGGGCATGGAGGTCAATGCCGGCACGCTGGCGCTGGACAAGGCGGTGGGCAGCCACGCCGTGGGTGGTGCGCTGACCCTGGGCGGCGGCACGGTAACGCTGGCGCGCAGCCACCAGATCAGCGATACCAGCGCCCTCACCGTCAACGCCGGCGTGTTCAAGCTCAACGGGTTTACCGAGAAGATCGGCGGCCTGGCCGGCACCGGCGGCACGCTGGCGCTGGGCGGCGGCACGCTGACGGTGGCGCAGGCGGCGGCGGGCAGTTTTGCGGGTGCGCTGACCGGCCCCGGGGCCCTGGTCAAGACCGGCCCGGCCGACCTGACGCTGAGCAAGACCAGCGGCTTTGGTGGCAGCTTTGCCGTCAGTGCCGGCCGTTTGATCCTGCAAGGCCCGGTCAATGCAACCGGCCTGAACGCCAACGCCGGCGGCACCTTGCGGCTGGACGGCGGCCAGGTCGCGCTGAACAACGGCGCCCTGGTGGCGGCGGCCGGCGGCTGGGTCGAGTACCAGAACGCCAGCGTCAGCAACGGCTATCTGCGCGGCGCGGGCACGCATACCGTGCTGGCCGGCAGCAGCACTGTGTTCAATGCGATCACCACCTACAACAGCACCACGCTGATGCAGTCGGGCGGGGCCAGCTTCGGCAACTTCAGCAACGGCGGCAAGCTGGTCAACAACGCGCTGGCCAGCATCAACGGCGGCAGCAACACCAGCAGCGGCGTGATCGAGGTCAACAGCGGGCTGAGCACGGTCGACTTCAGCAGCGACGGCGTGCTGCGCATCAACAGCGGCGGCAGCTTGAGCAACAGCCAGAGCAGCCTGGTGCTGGGCGGCGGCTCACGCAGCTATGTTTTTGCCGGTGGCAGCCTGAGCACCGAGGCCGGCACGGCGATCGAGCTCAACGGCGCACTGCTGGTCAACAACGGGGTGATGTCTGGGGCCACCCACGTCAATTTCGGCAGCACCTTGCGCGGCTCGGGCGTGTTTGGCGCGGTCGGCGTCACCGAGGGCGGTGTCTTTTCGCCCGGCAACAGCCCCGGCCTGGCCACCGTCAATGGCTTTACCCTGGGCGCGGGTGGCAGCTACCGCTTCGAGTTGAGCGATGTGCTGGGCGCGCGCGGCTTGGGCAGCGACTTTGTCAACAACCTCGGGGTCTTGAGCTTTCAGGCCGGCACCACCCCGGCCACCCGGTTCAACCTGCAACTGGCCACCTTGACGGCGGCCAATACGGCCGGGCTGGCGCTGAACTTTGACCCGTCGGCAAGCCATGACTTTGTGCTGATCCACAGCGCACTCGGCATCACCGGCTTCGACGCCCAGGCCATCAGCATCGACAGCAGCGCCTTCATGAACCCGACGGCGGGCGGCAGCTTCGGCGTGTTTGCCCAGGGCAATGACCTGGTGCTGCGCTACGCCGCGGGCGCGCAGTTTGCGCCGGCAGTACCCGAGCCGGGCACCACCGCGCTGTTGCTGGCGGGCTTGGGTTGGCTGGGTTTGCGGCGGCGGGCTGGGCAGGCGGCGCAGGGTGCCCAGGCCGAGGCGGTTCGGTCATGAACCGCCACCATGCGGTGGTCATCGGTGGCAGCGTGGCCGGGCTGATGGCGGCCCAGGTGCTGTCACGGCACTTTGGCGCAGTCACGGTGCTGGACCGCGACACACTGTCCGACGCCAAGCAGGCCAGCGACACCCCGCCGCGCAAGGGTGTGCCGCAAGGCCAGCATGTGCATGTGCTGCTCAACAGCGGGCTGCAGGCGTTGGCGCAGTGCTTTCCGGGCTTCCTGGCCGACATGCAGCAGGACGGTGTCGAACGCGTGGCCTGGTCCGAGCAGCTGCGCTGGTTCCAGCACGGTAGCTGGAAAACCCGAGCACCCAGCGGCCTGGACTTCTACCCGCAAGGGCGGCCGGCGCTGGAGGCGCGCATCCGGGCTCGGGTGCGGCAAAACGTCGGGGTGGCGTTGATGGGCGGCTGCCGGGTGCAGGGCCTGCTGTTCAGCGCCGACGCGCGGCGGGTGCGTGGGCTGAGTTTCGAGACCGAAGGCCAGACCCACGAGCTGCTGGCCGACCTGGTGGTGGACGCCGGTGGTCGTGGCTCGGGCATGCTGGGCTGGCTGGCGGCCCAGGGCTATGCCCCGCCGCCCAAGGAATCGACGGCGATTGACCTGGTCTACGTCAGCCGGGTTTATCGCCAGCCTGCGGCCGCCGGCAAGCCGCCGCAGGACTGGAAAGGCCTGGCGGTGCACCCGCTGCCGGATTCGCCGCGCGGCGGCATCGTGTTGCCGCTGGACGACCAGCACTGGATCGTCACCCTGTTTGGCTATGCCGGCGCCCATCCGGGCACCACGCCCGAGGACTTTCTGGCTTTCACCCGCAGCCTGCCTGTGCCCGACCTGTACGAGGCGCTGCGAGACGCGGAGGCCTTGACCGCGCCGGTCAGGTACGCCTACCCGCAGCAGGTCTGGCAGCGCTTTGACCAGGTCCAGCGTTTTCCGGCCGGGCTGCTGCCGCTGGGCGACGTGGTGTGCAGTGTGGACCCGGTCTTTGGTCAAGGCATGACGCTGGCCTGCCAGCAGGCGCTGGCGCTGGACCGGCTGCTGACCGTCCGGCCGGGACAGGCCGCGGCCGAGCCCTTGCACCGGGCCTACTTCCGGGCCTGTCGGGCCCTCATCGAGGTGCCCTGGCTGATCACCCAGGCCGAGGCCCTGCGTTTCGAGGCCACGCCGGGCCAACGCAGTGTGAAGATCCGCTTGCTGCAGTGGTACACCGGCCATGTGTTTGCGCTCAGCGCGCGGCATGTGGGCGTCTACCGGGCGTTTCTCGACGTCATGCACCTGATGGCCGGGCCGTCGGTGCTGTTCCGGCCGGCGGTGCTGGGGCGGGTGCTGGGGCGGGTGCTGGGGCGGACGCTGGCTCGCGTGCTCGTCACACCGTTGTCGCCTGGCGCACCGCCCGCTCCCAGGTCGCCATCAGGTCCAGCGCCCGATCACGCGGCAAGGTCGGGTAAAAGCACCGCTCGACCTGCCACAGCGCCGACAACTCTTCGAGGTTCTTGAACAAACCGGTGGCCAGGCCGGCCAGGTAGGCCGCGCCGAGCGCGGTGGTCTCGATCACTTGCGGCCGCAACACCGGGATGCCCAGCAAGTCGGCCTGGAACTGCATCAGCAAATCGTTGACGCAGGCGCCGCCGTCGACCCGCAACTCGGTGACCGCCGCAAACCCGGCCGAGCCCCCGGCCGCCACCGCGTCCCGGCTCATCGCCTGCAGCAGCGCGGCACACTGGAAGGCGATGCTCTCGAGTGCGGCACGGGCGATGTGCGCCACCGTGCTGCCGCGGGTCAGGCCGACGATCGCGCCACGCGCCTCAGCGTTCCAGTACGGCGCGCCCAGCCCGGTAAAGGCCGGCACGAACATCACCCCGCCGGCGTCGGGCACGCTTTCGGCCAGCGCCTGCACCTGGTGGCTGCCCTGGATCGCCTGCAGCCCGTCACGCAGCCACTGCACCACCGCGCCGCCGATGAACACGCTGCCCTCCAGCGCATATTGCGGCCGTGCATCGGGCTGCGCTGCGGCGGTGGTGATCAGGCCGTTGCCGCTGGTGCGGAACTGGTCTCCGGTGTGCATCAGCATGAAGCAGCCGGTGCCGTAGGTGTTCTTGGCCAGCCCGGCCTTGAAGCAGGCCTGGCCAAACAATGCACTTTGCTGGTCACCGGCCATGCCCGCCACAGGAATGTGCGCGCCCAGCAATGATGATTCGGTTTCGCCGAAGACGTGGCTGCTGGGAAACACCGCCGGCAGCAGGCTGTCGGGCACGTGCAGCAGCTTGAGCAGCTCGTGGTCCCACACGTTGTGGCGGATGTCGAACAGCATCGTGCGGGCCGCGTTGCTCACATCGGTGGCGTGCACATGGCCGCCGGTCAGCTTCCACAGCAACCACGAGTCCACCGTGCCGAAAGCCAGCTCGCCCTGCGCGGCGGCGATGTGGGCGCCGCTCACATGGTCGAGGATCCAGCGGATCTTGCTGGCCGAGAAGTAGGCGTCCACCACCAGCCCGGTGCTTTGCCGGATCTGCCCGGTGTGGCCGTGCTCACGCAGCTGCGCACACAGCGGCTCGCCTCGCCGGTCCTGCCAGACGATGGCGTTGTGGATCGGCCGCCCGGTGCGGCGGTTCCACACCACCGTGGTTTCGCGCTGGTTGGTGATGCCGATGGCGGTGATGTCGCGCGCCGTCAGGCCGGCCTTGGCGATGGCCTCCTGTGCGGTGGCGAGCTGGCTTTGCCAGAGCTCCTCGGGGTCGTGCTCGACCCAGCCGGGCTGCGGGTAGATCTGGCGAAACTCGCGCTGCGCCATCGCCTTGATGCGGCCGGCAGGGTCGAACACGATGCTGCGTGAGCTGGACGTGCCCTGGTCGAGGGCGAGGATGAAACTCATGTCGGGTCTCCTGGGGCGCTGTCTCTGGCGTTGCTGCCGGTGGGTGGGCCGGGCGCGGCGCCGGCGCCGGCGTCGGCGATGACGCAGCCGACGCCGGCCTCGGACATCAGTGCGTTGAATGCCGCTGGCGGCGCGCTGTCGGTGAACAAGGTATCGACCTGGTCGAGCCGGCCCACCTCGACCATCGCCGGGCGGTTGAACTTGCTGTGGTCGGCGGCCAGCCAGACCTGGCGGCTGGCCCGGATGATGGCCTGCGCCACCTTGACCTCGCGGTAGTCGAAGTCGCGCAGCGTGCCGTCGGACTCGATGCCCGAGATGCCGATCACGCCGATATCGACCCGGAACTGGCCGATGAACTCGACCGTGGCCTCGCCGATGATGGCGCGGTCGCGAGGGCGTACCAGACCGCCGGCGACGATCAATTCGCAGTCCGGGTGGTCGCTCAGGATCGCCGCCACGTTCAGGTTGTTGGTGATCACCCGCAGCCCGCGGTGGGCCAGCAGCTCACGGGCGATGGCCTCGGTGGTGGTGCCGATGTTGAGGATCAGGCTGCAGCCGTCGGGCACCTGTGCTGCCAACGCGCGGGCGATGCGGCGCTTGGCCTCGTCGTTCAGGGCCTGGCGCGCCCGGTACGCGATGTTCTCGGTGGTACTGGCCGGCAGCCTCACCCCGCCATGGAAGCGTGCCAGCAAGCCGGCGTCCGACAGCAGCTTGACGTCGCGCCGCACGGTCTGCAGCGTCACGCCAAAGCGCTCGGCCAGGGCCTCGACGGTGACCGAACCGAGTTCACGCACGGTGGCCAGCACACCGGCTTGGCGCGGGTTGGGGATCAAGGTGCTCACGGCATCGGGTCGGATGGGCGGGTCAGCGGCGTGGCTGCGAGCGTAAGCGATGCCCGTTGTCCCGCGATCAGGGAAACCCGGCTTGCGCTTTGTTGCGCCATCAGATAAAAACGAACACAAGCGAACATCAAGGCAGCCGTTCTTGTGCAGACCGGGCAAGAAACTCGCTGCAATCGAAAAAAAACGAACCTACAACCCAGCCCCACGCCGCGCAACCGCGGCGGCGCTGGCTGAGAGCCCGAGAGCCGAGGAGACCCGATTGCCCCAGCTGTCCCCAGGCGCCGCCTTGGCGCTCGCTGTTGCCGTGCCCACGTCCTGCGACGTGCTGGTGGTGGGCGGCGGTATCAATGGCGCCGGCATCGCCCGCGACCTGGCCGGGCGCGGCCTGAAGGTGGTGATGTGCGAGCAAGACGACCTGGCCCGCCACACCTCGTCGTCGTCCACCAAGCTGATCCACGGCGGCCTGCGCTACCTGGAGTACTACGAGTTTGGCCTGGTGCGCAAGGCCCTGGCCGAGCGCGAGTTGCTGCTCAAGAGTGCGCCTCACATCATGTGGCCGCTGCGTTTTGTGATGCCGCACGACCAGGCGATGAGGCCGGTGTGGATGGTGCGCATCGGCCTGTTCCTCTACGACCATCTGGCCAAGCGTGAGTGGTTGCCCGCCAGCGCCACGGTAGACCTGCGGCGTGATGCGGTGGGCGCGCCGCTCAAGCCCCAGTACAGCCGGGGCTTTGTCTACAGCGACGGCTGGGTCGACGATGCGCGGCTGGTGGTGCTCAACGCGGTGGACGCGGCGGCGCACGGCGCGACCATCCTGACACGCTGCCGCTGCGAGCAGGTTGATCGCACGACCGACGGCTGGCGCGCCACGCTGCAACCGGCCGGCGCGGCGCCGGTCGTGGTGCAGGCGCGGGCGCTGGTCAATGCCGCCGGGCCCTGGACGGGTGAGTTTTTGCGCGACCGGGCACAGGTGCAAAGCGCACGCTCGCTGCGGCTGGTCAAGGGCAGCCACATCGTCGTGAAGAAGCTGTTCGACCACGACCACGCCTACATCTTCCAGAACCCCGACAAGCGCATCATCTTTGCGATCCCCTACGAGGGTGATTTCACGCTGATCGGCACCACCGATGTCGAGATCGACGGCGCGCCCGACTCGGCCCGCATCGACGCGGGCGAGATCAACTACCTGTGCGAGCAGGCCAGCCGCTACTTCACCCGGCCGGTGCTGCCGGCCGATGTGGTGTGGAGTTATTCGGGGGTGCGGCCACTGCTGGACGACGAATCGGGCGACGCGTCGGCGGTGACGCGTGACTACCTGTTGGAGTTCGATGCGTCACCGCATCCTTTGCTGTCGGTCTGGGGCGGCAAGATCACCACCTTCCGCAAGCTGGCCGAAGAAGCTGCCGACCTGATCGTCGAGCGCCTCGGCGAGCGCCGCCCGGCCTGGACTGAATCGGCGCTGTTGCCCGGCGGCAACCTGACCGCCTGGATCGGCCCGCCCCAGCGACCCGACACTGACATGCAGCGCTTTGTCGCCGCGCTGGCCGAGCGCTACCCGCAGCTGCCGGCGCCGGTGCGTGAACGCTGGGCCCGCTGCTACGGCGGTCGCGTCGTGCTGCTGCTGCAATCTGGCGAGCTGGGCGCCGAGGTCGCGCCGGGTTTGTTCGAGGCCGAGCTCGACTATCTGTACCAGCAGGAGTGGGCGCGCAGTGCCGACGATGTGCTGTGGCGCCGCACCAAGCTGGGCCTGCACTTGAGTGCGGTCCAGCGCGAGGCGGTCGCCACCTGGTGGGCCGCCCGCCATCCTGATCTCCAAACCCTTCTGACGCCGGATACCGTATGCAACTGAGCCTCGATCAGATCGAGCACCGTGCCGGCGCCGCCACCCATCTCTATGCGCTGAGCCTGGTGCTGCAGCCGGGCACCGTGAGCGTGCTGCTGGGCGCCACCCAGGCCGGCAAGACCACGCTGTTGCGCTTGATGGCCGGGCTTGACGTGCCCAGCGCGGGCCGGGTGACGGTGGACGGCCTGGACGTGACGCGGGTGTCGGTGCGCCAGCGCAATGTCGCGATGGTTTACCAGCAGTTCATCAACTACCCGTCGATGACGGTGTTCGACAACATCGCGTCGCCGCTCAAGCTGCGGCGCAAGGGGTCCGGCGCTGGCGCTGCGGATGCCATGGACAAGGCGGCAATCAAGCAGCGGGTGCAAGCGCTGGCCGAAAAACTGCACATCGAGCCTTTTTTGCAGCGGCTGCCGGCCGAGCTGTCGGGCGGCCAGCAACAGCGGGTGGCGCTGGCGCGTGCGCTGGCCAAGGACGCGCCGCTGATGCTGCTCGACGAACCGCTGGTCAACCTGGACTACAAGCTGCGCGAAGAGCTGCGCGACGAGTTGTCGGCACTCTTTGCCGCCGGCAGCTCCACCGTGGTCTACGCCACCACCGAGCCTACCGAGGCCCTGCTGCTGGGCGGCTGGACCGCGGTGATGGACGCCGGTGAGGTGCTGCAGTACGGCCCCACCGCCGAGGTGTTCCACCGGCCGGCGTCGATCCGGGTGGCACGGGCTTTCAGCGACCCGCCGATGAACCTGCTGGGCGGCGGTGCACCGCGGCTGGGCCTGCCCGGCGCCGCCATCCGGCCCGACACCACGGTGGGCCTGCGCGCCAGTGCGTTGCGGGTGGTGGCCCGGCCGGGCGACATCGCCCTGCCCGGCACGGTGGAGCTGGCCGAGATTGCCGGCTCCGACACCTTCGTGCACGTCGCCACCGCCGCCGGTGAGCTGGTGGCACAGCTGACCGGCGTGCACTATTTTGATTTGGGCGCCGCGCTGACCCTCTACCTCGACCCGGCGCAGGTCTATTTGTTCGGCGCCGACGGCTTGCTGCTGCAGGCACCGACCCGGCTGGAGCGCCACTGACATGGCCCGCATCGATCTCGACCTGGCGCACAGCTACAAACCCAACCCGCAGCAAGACAGCGATTACGCGCTGCTGCCGCTCAAGATGTGCTTCGAGGACGGCGGCGCCTACGCGCTGCTGGGGCCGTCGGGCTGCGGCAAGACCAGCCTGCTCAACATCATCTCGGGCTTGGTCACGCCGTCGCAAGGCACGGTCAAGTTCGACGGTGTGCTGATGAACGCCAAGACACCGCAGCAGCGCAATATCGCCCAGGTGTTCCAGTTTCCGGTGATCTACGACACCATGACGGTGGCCCAGAACCTGGCTTTTCCGCTGCGCAACCGCGGTGTGGCGCCGGACAAGATCAAGCAACGTGTCGGCAAGATCGCCGAGATGCTGGAGTTGAGCGGGCAGTTGGATGTGCGCGCCGCAGGTCTGGCGGCCGACGCCAAGCAAAAGATCTCACTGGGCCGTGGCCTGGTGCGTGAGGACGTCTCGGCGGTGTTGTTCGATGAGCCGCTGACGGTGATCGACCCGCACCTCAAATGGCAGCTGCGCCGCAAGCTCAAGCAGATCCACCATGAACTCAAGCTGACCCTGGTCTATGTGACCCACGACCAGGTCGAGGCGCTGACCTTTGCCGACCAGGTGGTGGTGATGACGCGCGGCCGGGCGGTGCAGATCGGCAGGGCGTCCGAGCTGTTCGAGCGACCGCAACACACCTTTGTCGGGCACTTCATCGGGTCGCCGGGCATGAACTTCCTGCCGGCGGCGCGCAGCGGCGACGGGCTGACGGTGGCCGGCTGTGCGGTGCCATCCGACACGGTCGTGCCGGCGGCCTCGGGCCGGCTGGTGTTGGGCATCCGGCCCGAGTACGTCACCTTGGCCGAGCCCCAGACCCCAGGCGCCGTGCCCGCCACCGTGCTGCAGGCGCAGGACATCGGCACCTACTGGCTGGTGACAGCCCAGGTAGGCTCAGTCGCTGCGGGTATGGCCGGCCCCACCACCGTGCGCGCCCGGCTCAGCCCCGACGCCGACATCCCCGCCGCCGGCGCCGCGGTGTGGCTGGCCGTGCTGGGCCCGCATACCTGCTTTTACGCTGACGACGTGCTGATCGGCGAAACCTCGGCCCCCCAGAAGGCGACCGCATGAAACGACACGGCCGTTCCGAAGGGCGAAATACCGCAATGCGAAGCATGGAGGTTTCCTGATGAAACCCGTCAACCAGAAAGCCTGGTTCCTGATCCTGCCGGTGGTGCTGTGCGTGGCCTTTTCGGCCATCCTGCCGCTGATGACGGTGGTGAACTACTCGGTGCAGGACATCATCTCGCCCGAGCGCCGGGTGTTTGTCGGCACCGAGTGGTTCAAGGCCGTGATGCGCGACGACGACCTGCAAGGCGCGCTGCTGCGGCAGATCGTGTTTTCGCTGTCGGTGCTGGCGGTCGAGATCCCGCTGGGCATCCTGCTGGCGCTGTCCATGCCGGCCAAGGGCTGGCAGTCGAGCGCGGTGCTGGTGACGGTGGCGATCTCGCTGCTGATCCCCTGGAACGTGGTGGGCACGATCTGGCAGATCTTCGGCCGCTCCGACATCGGCCTGTTGGGCGCGTCGCTGGCCGCGCTGGGCATCGACTACAGCTACACCGGCAATGCCACCCACGCCTGGCTCACCGTGCTGCTGATGGACGTCTGGCACTGGACACCGCTGGTGGCGCTGCTGTGTTTTGCCGGCCTGCGCGCCATCCCCGATGCGTATTACCAGGCCGCCAGCATCGACGGCGCCAGCAAGCTCGCGGTGTTCCGCTACATCCAGTTGCCCAAGCTGCGCGGGGTGCTGATGATCGCGGTGCTGCTGCGCTTCATGGACAGCTTCATGATCTACACCGAGCCCTTTGTGCTGACCGGCGGCGGGCCGGGCAATGCCACCACCTTTTTGAGCCAGTACCTGACGCAAAAAGCGGTGGGGCAGTTCGACCTGGGGCCGGCGGCGGCGTTTTCGCTGATCTACTTCCTGATCATCCTGTTGCTGTGTTTCATCCTCTACAACTGGATGCAACGGGTCGGCACGGCCGACAAGTCGGAGGCTGGTCATGAATGAGGCGCGGTTCAAGAAGCGCACGCTGTTCTTGATCGCCTACCTGGTGTTTGCCATCCTGCCGGTGTACTGGATGGTCAACATGTCGTTCAAGACAAACGAGGAGATCCTGTCGACCTTCAGCCTGTGGCCCAAGCACTTCACCACCGACCACTACCGCACCATCTTCACCGACGTGTCCTGGTACTCGGGTTACATCAACTCGATCATCTATGTGGCGATCAACACCGTGATCTCGCTGGCGGTGGCGTTGCCGGCGGCCTATGCATTTTCGCGCTACCGGTTCCTGGGCGACAAGCATGTGTTCTTCTGGTTGCTGACCAACCGCATGACACCGCCCGCCGTCTTCTTGCTGCCGTTCTTCCAGCTCTACACCACGTTGGGGCTGATGGACACCCACATCGCCGTGGCGCTGGCGCACTTGCTGTTCAACGTGCCGCTGGCGGTGTGGATCCTGGAAGGCTTCATGAGCGGCATCCCGCGTGAGATTGATGAAACCGCGTACATCGACGGCTATTCATTCCCGCGTTTTTTTGTGATGATCTTCATACCGCTGATCAAGGCCGGTGTCGGCGTGGCGGCGTTTTTCTGCTTCATGTTCAGCTGGGTCGAGTTGCTGATGGCCCGCACCCTGACCAGCGTCAATGCCAAGCCGATCGTCGCGGTGATGACCCGCACGGTGAGCGCCTCGGGCATGGACTGGGGGGTGCTGGCAGCGGCGGGGGTGTTGACCATCGTGCCCGGCGCGATCGTGATCTGGTTTGTGCGGCACTACATCGCCAAGGGCTTCGCGATGGGCCGGGTTTAAGGAGCGCGTGATGTTTGAATGGATGGCGTGGACGATGCCGGTGGCAGTATTTTTCACCTGCATCGTGCTGATGCTGGCCGGCATGACGCTGTGGGAGATCAAGCGGCCCACCATCGAGCGCAAGGGCTTCTTGCCGCTGATCACCACCCGGGGTGACCGGCTGTTCATCGGCCTGCTGAGCGCGGCGTACCTCAACCTGGCCTTCGTGGCGGTGAGTGAAAAGATGATCGGCTGGTTCAGCCTGGCGCAGGAGCCGTCGATCTGGTTCGGCTTTGTCGCGTCGATGCTGCTGCTCGGCTTTGTCATGGCGAAGGGCTGAGCGCAAGACCTGAGTTTCAAGCACGCGCCGGCCCCACCTTCCCAGCCGGTGCGTCATCAATTCAACGGGAAGTACTTCAGGAGACTGACATGTTGTTTCGCATGAAAACTGTGGCTTACGCCGCAGCCATGACCGCCGCCGCGCTGGCCCTGGGTCAGGGTGCCTGGGCCGGTGAGGCCGAGGCCAAAAAGTGGATCGACGCCGAGTTTCAGCCGTCCACGCTGACCAAAGACCAGCAGATGACCGAGATGAAGTGGTTCATCGAAGCCGCCAAAAAGCTGCAGGCCAAGGGCGTGAAGGAGATCTCGGTGGTGTCTGAGACCATCACCACCCATGAGTACGAGAGCAAGACCCTGGCCAAGGCCTTCGCCGAGATCACCGGCATCAAGGTCAAGCACGACCTGATCCAGGAAGGCGACGTGGTCGAGAAGCTGCAGACCTCGATGCAGTCGGGCAAGTCGATCTACGACGGCTGGATCAGTGACAGTGACCTGATCGGCACGCACTACCGCTACGGCAAGATCATGAACCTGACCGACTACATGGCCGGCAAGGGCAAGGAATGGACCAACCCCGGGCTGGACCTGAAGGACTTCATCGGCACCAGCTTCACCACCGGCCCCGACAAGAAGCTCTACCAGCTGCCCGACCAGCAGTTTGCCAACCTGTACTGGTTCCGGGCCGACCTGTTTGCGCGCCCCGACCTGAAAGACAAGTTCAAGGCCAAGTACGGCTACGACCTGGGCGTGCCGCTGAACTGGAGCGCCTACGAGGACATCGCCGCCTTCTTCAGCGAAGACGTCAAGACCATCGACGGCAAGCCGATCTATGGCCACATGGACTACGGCAAGAAAGACCCGTCACTGGGCTGGCGCTTCACCGATGCCTGGCTGTCGATGGCCGGCACCGCCGACATCGGCATCCCCAACGGCCTGCCGGTGGACGAATGGGGCATCCGCGTGGCGGCCGACAAGTGCACCCCGGTGGGCGCGTCGGTCTCGCGCGGTGGCGCCACCAATTCGCCGGCGGCGGTGTTTGCGCTGACCAAGTATGTCGACTGGATGAAAAAGTACGCGCCGAAAGAGGCCAGCGGCATGACCTTCGGCGAGGCCGGCCCGGTGCCGGCCCAGGGCCAGATCGCGCAGCAGATCTTTTGGTACACCGCCTTCACGGCCGACATGGTCAAGCCGGGGTTGCCGGTGGTCAATGCCGACGGCACGCCGAAGTGGCGCATGGCACCCGGCCCGAACGGCCCGTACTGGAAGCAGGGCATGCAAAACGGCTACCAGGACGTGGGCTCGTGGACCTTCTTCGAGGCGCATGACGCCAACAAGACGGCCGCCGCCTGGCTGTACGCCCAGTTTGTGACCGCCAAGACGACCAGCCTGAAAAAGACCATCGTCGGCCTGACGCCGATCCGCGAAAGCGACATCCAGAGCAAGGCCATGACCGACATGGCGCCCAAGCTGGGCGGCCTGGTCGAGTTCTACCGCAGCCCGGCGCGCGTCGCCTGGACGCCCACCGGCACCAACGTGCCCGACTACCCGAAGCTGGCGCAGCTGTGGTGGAAAAACGTGGCGGTGGCGGTGACCGGCGAGAAGACGCCGCAGGCCGCGATGGACAACCTGGCCGAAGAGATGGACCAGGTGATGAGCCGTCTGGAGCGGGCGGGCATGGCGCACTGCGCGCCCAAGCTCAACCCCAAGGGCGACCCGAACAAGTACCTGAGCGACAAGGGTGCGCCGTGGAAGAAGCTGGCCAACGAAAAGCCCAAGGGCGAGACGATTGCCTATGACACGCTGCTGAACGCGTGGAAGGCCGGCAAGGTCCGCTAAGGCGACGCCACAAAAGTTTGTGTCTCCGTGCCCCGGCCAGGGGCTTGGCCACGCAGTTGCCTTCACAGGCGGGCTGCGTGGCCTTTTTGTTGGCTGCTGGCGGCGGCCTTCAACAGGGTCGAGATGGCGCGCATTGCGCCTTGGTCCGCCTGCTGCATGTGGTTCAGCTCGGGTCAGGTTGCTTCAGCGCAGGCAGCACCCCAACCAGGTCGGTTTGCGCAAAGTCGTTGCCCTTGTACAGCAGTGGCAGACCGCGCACCTTGGCCAGCGCGTAGCTGAAAACATCGCCAAAGTTCAGCGCCGCCGGGTGGCCGCTGCCTTTGCCGAAGACCACAAAGGCGGCATAGGCGGCGTCAGACTCGACCAGGCCGGGTGCGACGACCTCAAACACCGGCAGCCGCAGCAGGTCGTCAAGCAGCATCACCGCGCCCTGCCCGCGCCGGCCATGCACCACCATGCGCGCCTCCAGCAGCGACACCGCGCTGATCAATACCTTGTCGGCCTGCTGTATGGCCCGCGCGATGGCGTCGCGTTCGGGCTCGTTGAAGATCAAGGCCACGATGGCCGAGGTGTCGATGACGATCACTTCGGCAGGCCTTGAGCGTCCCAGGCCAAGGGATCGAAGGCATCTGGTCGGTCGGGAATCCGGTCCAACTGGGCCAGCAACGCCGTCATTCGGCCAGGGTCAGAAAGACCATGAGTCTCGCTGGCCAGGCGGTCCAAGGCCCGCTCGACCACTGCCGTCTTGCTCAGGCCTGTGGCGCGGGCCAGTTGGTCAACTTTGGCCACCACAACCGGGTTGGCAATCTGAAGGGCCATGAGGGATCCTTGGATGTATATTGATACAGCATCAATATACATCTCCTGAGTCGACGCTGGGCCGCGCCCGGGATGACTCCTCCCCTCGGGGCCCCTTGGGGGGCCGAGCCCGCACCGAGTGAGCGCTGACTGGCCTGCAAGCCAGTCGGCGGCGGCGGGCCTTTGCCGCCGCCTTGGGCGTGCTCACAGGGCCTGCGTTGTGGTCGCCTTTTTTTCGTCCCTTCCTGCCAAAACGTCGGACAGCGGTAGTTGCCGCCCCTGACTCAATGTCGGGTGGCACGCCGCCGCGCCGTCACCCGACCCAGCAGGCCCAAGCCGCCCAACATCAGGGCCAGCGTCGAGACTTCGGGCACGGCAACGACCGGACTGTTGCTTTGCACCAGGCTGAATCGATCAGCGTGGGCCGGGTTGATCGTGATGATCGGGTCGATGTTGCCGCCGAGGGCCCAACTGTAGAGGGATGACGGTGGGTACAGCTTCGAGTTCGGTTGGCCGGAGATTTCCAGCACGATTCAGTTGCCGGTGTTCGGATAGACCAGCAAGCTGAAGGTTTCCCGGAGCGAACTGGCACCGTTTGCTGTGACGCTGCCACATGGCAAAGAGGGGACCGCATCTTGGAAGATGGGTCCCTTTACGCCATAGCTTCAGAAGTTTTGGCGCCCCCCGACACGCCAGGCGTCGAAGCGGCCCGTGACGCGTACCTGCAGACCGTCGACAGGAGCCGTTACCGCAAGGCTTGGTAGCGGTGACGTGGCGGTGACCCGACCAAGACCTTGGTCGGCAAGGGTGCGCCGTGGAGCAAGCTGCCCAGCGAAAAGCCCGGCTGCGGGACAGTCGCCTATATCAAGCTGCTGGACGGGTGGAAGGCCGGCAGATACCGCCAAACCGGCGCAGGCAGGCAGCGGTTTGCCCTCAGGCTGCCGAGGCCAGCATCTCCGGCAGCACGATCTGGCCCAGCGCGCGGTCGAGATGGGCAACGCTGCGCTCGAGGTTGGCCAGCTTGTCCAGCCCGAACAGGCCGATCCGGAAGGTCTTGAAGTCGGCCGGCTCGTCGCACATCAACGGCACGCCGGCGGCGGTCTGCAGGCCCAGGCCGAGAAAGGTCTTGCTGCTGTGCAGGCCGGCGTCGTCGGTGTAGCTCACTACCACGCCCGGCGCCTTGAAGCCGGGTGCGGCCACGCTCTTGAAGCCCTTGCGCTCCAGCAGTGCCCGCACCGCATCCCCCAGCGCTTGCTGCTGGGCCCGGGCGGTCTCGAAGCCACGGGCCTGGGTTTCGAGCATCACGTCGCGCACCTGGGTCAGCGCGTCGGTCGGCAGGGTAGCGTGGTAGGCATGGCCGCCGGCTTCGTAGGTTTCCATGATCTGCAGCCACTTTTTGAGATCGGCGGCAAAGCTGGTGCTGGTGGTGGCATCGATGCGGGTGCGGGCGGCCTCGCTCAGCATCACAAAAGCGCAGCAGGGCGGGCCGCTCCAGCCTTTTTGCGGCGCGCTGACCAGCACGTCCACGCCGGTTGAGGCCATGTCCACCCAGATCGCGCCCGAAGCAATGCAGTCCAGCACAAACAGCCCGCCCACTGCATGTACCGCGTCGGCCACGGCGCGCAGGTAGTCGTCGGGCAGGATCAAACCGGCGGCGGTCTCCACGTGCGGCGCAAACACCAGGTCGGGCCGCTGGGCGTGGATAGCTGCGACCACCTCGGCGATCGGGGCGGGTGCAAAGGCGGCCTGGTGTTGATCGCTCAGGCGTCGGGCCTTCAACACCGTGGCCTCAGCCGGGATGCCGCCCATCTCGAAAATCTGGGTCCAGCGGTAGCTGAACCAGCCGTTGCGGATCACCAGGCATTTTTTGCCGGTGGCGAACTGGCGTGCCACCGCCTCCATGCCGAAGGTGCCGCTGCCGGGCACCACAACGGCCGAGCGGGCGTGGTAGACATCTTTGAGCAGGCCGGAGATGTCGCGCATCACGCCCTGAAACTTCTGCGACATGTGGTTCAGCGCCCGGTCGGTATAGACCACCGAATATTCGAGCAGGCCGTCGGGATCAACTTGGGGCAGCAGACCGGGCATGAGAGGCTCCAGATTTGGGCGTCGGGCTGCAGTGCAGCGCCGTGCGCTGGCAACGGGGCGGTCAGCTTAGCACCGGGGCGGTGCGGGCGTGGCGGTGGGGGTGAGAAGTTGTGGGCGGCCAGCAAGCTGCTGGGTGCGGTACTGTGGCGCGCAGGTGGCCACAAGGGCTTGGCGCGGGCGGTGCGGAGGGACCCCTGCGACCGGCATACGGGTTGATGCGACTGGCCTGACCAGCCGCCATGTTTACGGCAGGCAAGCGATCAGGAGCAGTCGCGACAGGGGCAGCTCTATCGCCGCAGCCGGCCGCAGTATGACCTGTCACCGTCCGGGGCAGGCTCAGACCCGGCGCGTGCGCGCAACCGGCCTTTGCGTCAGGCTTGCCGTAGCGTGGCCGAGGGTGCGCAGCCGAAGCGCCGTTTGTAGTAGGCGGCAAAACGGCCCATGTGCAAAAAACCATGCTGCAGCGCGGTATCGGTCACCGAGCCCACGGCACGGTCGGTGCGACCTCTGGCCACCGCACAAAGCGCCGCGTGCACCCGGTCCAGCCGCACACCCCGGGCGTAGGCCAGCGGAGACAGGTCAAAGCGACGCCGGAACGCCGCCTCCAGCGTGCGCGGGCTGACACAGGCCGCCGATGCGATATCGCAAAGCGCCACGCTTTCCTGTGAATGGGCGTGGATGTAGTCCAGCGCGCGACGCAGTCCGCGGCCCTCTATCGGCGGGCCGGCAGGCGCCGCCGACGCCGCGCCGGCGCCGTCCTGAAGAAGATCCAGGCCCGTCAACAAAAAGCCCTCCATGGCGGCATAGGCCGCCGGGTGCCGCAGCCACTGGCTGCCGTGGCTGTGCAGGTTCCGCGTCAGGTCAACCACCGTCTGCCACCAGGCGGCCACCGCCGGGTCATGGCGCGAGTGGGTAAAGCCGAACTGCGGCAGCCCACCCCGGATGCGCCCGGCGGCCAAGCGGCTCTCGAGGACCACACTGGGTACTTGAAGCAACACCATCGAGCAGTCACCGGTCCACAGCATTCGGGTGCGCGCGTGAGGGCGCAAGACGCTCAGGGTGTCGGTGTCGACCCAGACCTCCTGGTCGTCGCAGCGCAGCCGCGCACGGCCCTGCAGCGGCAGCTGGATCAGGTAGAAATCGCCGCGCTCACCGGGATCGATCTCGACTTCGGCGCCGTAACTCAGCACGTTGAGTGCCACTTGGCTGAGGCGGATCTGGTTGTGCCGAACCTCGAAGCTGCGCTCGCCGGCGCGCACGTCCAGGTGGTGTGGCGAGAAGGCACGCCCCACCAACTCGCGGGCCTCGTCGGCAGAGCGAGAACGAACCAGTGGATACGCATCCAGCAAGTGGCGGGGGTCGTCGGCTGAAACCGGGTGGGTGGCGTTGTGGCTCATCGGGCAACCTCCATGCTGCGCATTGCGGTGGTTCGCCCTTCGGATCTGAGCCCGGACACAAGGGCGTCCTGAGGACGGCCTTGTGCCTGGCGAAGGACAGCGGCCTCTGGCCGCTGGCGGCCGTGCGGGCTCATGCGGTCGCAGATTGAGCGGTGGCAGAAGCAAGTAACAGGCCGAGGTTTTGCATGAATTTAGTTTAGACCTGAAGTTTATTCGCGGCTTCAGGGTTAACGCCGAAGCGGTAGGCGATGCCGCTACGCGGACAGCGCTTTTCGGATACAGCGCGGCGCGAAGCGGATTGCGATGCTGCCCTTGACTGCGCACACTGCCGGCCATGGTCGAACGAACCTCCACCGCCAGCCACGGCGCCACGGCAACGGGCCGCTACGACGCCGTCATCGTTGGCAGCGGGATCAATTCGCTGGTCTGTGCCGCGGTACTGGCCAGGCGCGGCCGCAAGGTTTGTGTGCTCGAGCGCGAGCCCGTGCTGGGCGGCTGCATCCGCACCGAGGCGCTGACCGCGCCCGGCTACCTGCACGACACGCTGTCGGCCGCACACCCGCTGTTTGTCGTCGGCCCGGCCTATGCCGAGCTGGGCGCCGAGCTGCACGCCGCCGGCCTGACCTATGGCAAAAACGACACGCCCACCGGGGTGCTGCTGCCCGACGGCCGGCACCTGATCCTGCGCACCTCGCGGGCGGCGA